>Ga0206987_1030_pt1 | contig 32305 bp, 32 predicted proteins | sample Alteio_BWMinCont_11_FD_153281 | JGI IMG/M metagenome (GOLD analysis project Ga0206987, IMG submission 153281) | Enriched cells from forest soil in Barre Woods Harvard Forest LTER site, Petersham, Massachusetts, United States -... | ecosystem: Environmental > Terrestrial > Soil > Temperate forest >... | reverse complement strand
TTCTTTAAAGTATTTGGTAGGGCAGGTGACTTCAGCAATATCAAACCCTGCATAAAATATTTGAGATATAACCTGGTTATCGAACACAAAATCGTCCGAGCAAAGTTCGTATGGAATGGTTTCGAGTACTTCGCGCGTGTAAGCACGGTAGCCGGTATGATATTCTGATAATTTTTGGCCAATGAGTACATTTTGGCTAAATGTGAGGAAGCGGTTGGCAATGAATTTATACATGGGCATGCCTCCTTTCAAGGCTCCTTTACCTAATATTCTTGAACCGAATGCTACAGGGTACACTTCATCAGCAATGATGTACGAAATAGCATGTATCAGCTTGGGGGTATATTGATAATCGGGGTGAAGCATGATGACGATGTCTGCTCCAATTTCGAGTGCCTTGTTATAGCAGGTTTTTTGGTTGCCGCCATAGCCCCTGTTCTTTTCGTGCTGAATAACATGGTTTATACCTAATCGCTTAGCCTCTTCAACCGTGCGGTCTTTACTGCCATCATCTACCAGCACCACTTCGTCTACAATGTCGAATGGTATTTCCCTATAGGTTTGCTCCAGGGTACGTTCGGCATTATATGCCGGCAGCACTACTACTATTTTCTTATTGTTTATCATGCGACTTGGACGGCAAAAATAATAAAAACTGTTAAAGTTTATAAAGTTTCTGAAGTTTATAAAGCTTATGAAGAGGAGCTTTCATACTTTTGAACTTTAAAATAGACGAACTTTCAGCGCTTATGAAAGCCCTTTACAGGTATATGGTCAAATCGTTTGTGGGTCCCATGGCCCTTACGTTTGTCATTGCCCTGTTTATACTACTGATGCAGTTCCTCTGGAAATATATCGATGACCTCGTGGGTAAGGGTTTGTCGTGGTTCGTTATTGGCAAGTTTATGCTCTGGGTGGCCCTGTATCTTATTCCGCTGGCTTTGCCTATGGCTATTTTGCTGGCAGCCATCATGACCTTTGGCAACCTGGCCGAAAACTCCGAACTGGTGGCTATGAAGGCATCCAGCCTTTCCCTGACAAAAATTATGGCTCCCCTGGCTGCGGTGGCAGTCTGTATTTCGCTGGGCGCTTTTCTTTTTGCCAACTATGCCTTGCCTATTGTGAATTTGAAAACCAATGCCCTGATATGGGATATACAGAACACCAAGCCTGCTTTAAACCTGCAACCAGATGTGTTTTATAATGGAATAAGCGGGTACAGCATACGCATTGGCGGAAAAGATGCCGACCAGGAAACCATGCACAACATTTTAATTTACGACCACACTGCGCAAATGGGCAATGTGAAAGTATACCTTGCCAATTCAGGTAAGATGACAATGTCGGCCGACCAGCATTATATGATATTGACCATGAATGATGGAAGCTCCTACGAAGAAATGGTGGGCAGTAACCAGCAGCGCATTACACACCCTATGATGCTGAACCATTTTCAGCAACTCACCATTTATTTCGATTTATCCAGTTTCCGCTTTACCCGTACCCGCGAGGAACTGTTTAAAAGCGATTACCAAATGATGGATATGCGCCAGCTAGCCAAGTCATCCGATTCACTGACGCATAAACTGTCGGATGATAAAGACAAGTTCAGTAAAGAAGTGCAAACCGGATTTTTGAATACCCGCCCCTATGCCGGACAAGCCCCTTATGTACCACGCTATGGTGCCCAGCAAGACCGCATGGTGATAGTAGATGCAGCCGTGAACAGTGTGCGCAATATAAAAGAACTGGTGGGGCAGTCTTCCTCGCAGTTCGATTTGGACCATACCACCATTTTGCAACGCCAATTGGAGTGGCAACGTAAACTTACATTCCCTTTCGCCTGCCTGCTCTTGTTCTTTATTGGTGCACCCCTGGGGGCCATTATACGCAAAGGCGGTTTGGGCATGCCTGTGCTGGGGGCGGCCATATTTTTTATTGTTTTCTATATCCTTTCCATCATTGGTATAAAATCGGCCCGTGAAGGCGTAATGACAGTATTCATGGGTTCGTGGCTACCGGCTTTTGTATTAGTTCCCATCAGTGTATTTTTAACCTATAAAGCTGCCGTCGATTCTGCCATCTTCGACCGCGATGCTTATCTCAATTTCTTTAAAAAGTTGGGCAAAGCCTTACGATTGGGTAAAGGCTCAGTTTAAATTTTGATATAGGATATTGTATCTTTGATAAACAAAGCATGAACGCCTTATTAATCGCCATAGTATCTCTTTCATTTTCAATCACTGCTTTTGGGCAAAGTGACAGTAGTAATGTTATCAAACCTACAAAAGAGACAAAAAAGCAAAGCCACAAAACAATAGACAGTTTAGTTTCAAATCTCCATGATTCAGTCAACAATAAAAAGAGTGCGAAAAAAAAATACAAAGTTACCGTTGGTTCTGATAAGGCTAATTTAGTATTGGATTATACCTTAGGTTCAGATTCCGCCAAAATAGTCTTATATAATAGCGCTTCTCAAAAAATAAGGGAATATAATATTACAGGTTCTGCCCACACAATTTTGATATATAACATGGAAGAAAAATATATCTATGATTTATTTATTAATAGACAATTTATTAAAACTGCAATTGTAAATCGTGCTGACGGTGATGACAAGTCAGTTCACAGAAAGTGGTCTTTAATGAAATAATTTCAAATTGACCCACTACTATATAGGGCAAAGAGAAATGTTCCCCTTAAATGCCTATTTTTGCGCTATGGAGTCAACCCCCACATTTGCTATTTATACCTTAGGCTGCAAACTGAACTATTCCGAGTCGTCGGCTATAGGTAAAAGTTTGTCAGAACAGGGTTTCCGCAATGTGCCTTTTAAGGAAAAAGCTGATGTGTACATCATCAACACCTGTTCGGTTACCAACGAAGCTGATAAAGAGTGTCGCATGGTGGTGCGCAATGCTTTGCATACTTCGCCGGGGGCTTTTGTAGCCGTAATAGGCTGCTATGCCCAATTAAAACCCGAAGAAATTGCTAAGATAGAAGGCGTGGATGTAGTGTTGGGAGCTTCAGAAAAGTTCAACATAGCCAGCTACTTAAAGAGGATTGATAAAAAACAATTTGCCGAAATACATTCTTGTGAGATAGAGCAGCCATTGGAGTTCCATGCTTCTTATTCGTCGGGCGACCGTACACGCAGTTTCCTTAAAGTGCAGGACGGCTGCGATTACAGTTGTTCTTATTGTACCATTCCATTGGCAAGAGGCCGCAGCCGTAGTAACACTATTGAGAACGTGGTGAAGAATGTATACGAAATAACTGCTCAAGGCATTAAAGAAATTGTGCTGACAGGAGTAAATCTGGGTGACTTTGGTATCAACAAACCCGGTTCAGATGAACATCACGAAGACTTTTTCCAATTGCTTCAGGAACTTGAAAATATAGACGCAGCCGTACGTTTCCGGATTTCCTCCATTGAGCCTAATCTGCTCACCGACGATATTATCCGCTTTATTTCTACCTCTGAAAAATTTGTTCCACATTTTCATATACCGCTTCAATCGGGCTCTGACAGTATTCTTAAGCTGATGCGCCGCCGCTATCTGCGAGATTTATATGTGGAAAGAGTGGAACTTATTAAATCGCTTATGCCGCATTGCTGCGTTGGTGCCGATGTTATAACCGGTTTTCCCGGGGAAACCGAAGAACACTTCCTTGAAACCTATGCTTTCCTGAATGAATTAAATGTTTCATATTTACACGCTTTCACTTATTCCGAGCGGAGTAACACGCTGGCATCTGAAAGCAAAGAAGTGGTTCCAGTGGGGGTGCGCAAAAAAAGAACACGCATGCTCAGGATATTATCAGAAAAGAAATTGCGTGGATTTTATGAGCAAAATCTCGGAAGCGAACGTGTAGTTCTGTTTGAAGGCCACGTGAACGATGGCTGGCAATATGGGCACACCGATAACTATGTGCGTGTTCGTATTCCTTCGGATGAGATATTGAAAAATAGCATTTATAGGGTGCAGCTCAATTCCATTAATGCAGAAGGAACAGTTGACGGAGAAATAGTCAATCAATTTGATGATTTGATAATTCGTCAATTTGATAATGCATCATCAAATTATCAAATCAACCAATTATCAAATTAAGTATGTACGCATCCTTCTATGAATTATTCAATGCTTGGTTTGGCATACGATTCGAACCGCTTAAATTAATACACACGTTTGGTGCATGTATGGCGCTTTCTTTCCTGGTTTCTGCCTGGGTGCTTAGCAAAGAACTGAAACGAAAAGAAAAAGAAGGGCTGCTGCAACCAACCACTGTAGAAAAATTAGTGGGAAAAGGTGCCAGCAAGGAAGAATTGGCAGAAGCATTTGCCATTTTTTTTGTGCTATTCTTCAAGCTGGTTTATATCATTCTTAGGTATGACGAATTCAAAACAGATATGCAGGGAACACTGCTCTCTCTGAAAGGTAATTTGTTAGGCGGAATAATTGGCGGAGCCCTATATGCCTACTACGTATATCGTGAAAAGGCCAAAATGAAATTGGCTGAACCCCGCATGGAAAAAGTACTTATTCACCCTTACCAGTTGGTAGGAAATATTACCCTGATTGCAGCTGTAGGGGGCATTTTGGGTGCCAAGTTATTTGATGCGCTTGAAAACTACCAGGAATTTTTTAATAATCCTGCTATGATATTTTCCGGCAGTGGACTCACTGTTTATGGTGGATTGATAGTAGGTGGTATTTCAGTATTGGTGTACACAGGTAAAAAAGGCATCCCGCTCTTGCACATGGTAGATGCTGCTGCCGGTCCCATGATATTAGCGTATGCCATAGGCCGTATTGGTTGTCAGATGGCCGGAGATGGTGATTGGGGTATTGCTAACCCGAACCCTATACCTTCGTTCCTGAGTTTTCTTCCGCATTGGATGTGGTCGTTTGGGTATCCACATAATGTGGAAAATGCCGGAGATGCTATTCCCGGCTGTATTGGCGACTATTGCCACGTTTTGAATCCAGGCGTTTATCCCACACCTTTTTACGAAACCATTATGGGAATGATTATCTTTTTCATTCTCTGGTCTATGCGGAAAAGAATTCATGTTGCAGGGGTTTTATTTTGCTGGTATCTTGTCTTTAATGGTATTGAAAGATTTCTGATAGAATTGATTCGTGTAAATATCAAGTATCATATTTTCGGAATAGATGTTACCCAGGCGCAATTGATATCTCCCATGTTTTTTCTGGCGGGAGTGATAGGGATAATTTATTTCAATAACAAGGCTAAACGCAATGCACAAGCAACTTAAGCTCGATACTATTTGCACAGAAGTAAATGAACTTACGCACGAGGTAGGTCATTTTATCATAAAGGAGAAAAATAAATTCCAACCTTCCGATATACAGAAAAAGGGTTTCAACGACTTGGTTTCTTATGTGGATAAAACCTCAGAGAAGAGACTGATTAAGGAGTTACAAAAAATATTACCCGGAAGCGGAATACTCGGCGAAGAAGGCGGAGGTAACTTCGACAATAAATATACCTGGGTAATTGACCCGCTGGATGGCACTACTAACTTTATCCACAGACTGCCTTGTTTTGCTATTAGTATTGCGTTATATGAAAACAAGACTCCAATTATTGGCGTGGTAAACGAATTGAATTTTAAAGAATGTTTTTCGGCGATTAAAGGCAAGGGAGCTAAGGTAAATGGAAAGAAAATATCTGTATCTGCCCAAAAGAAACTGGATGATTCATTAATAGCAACAGGTTTCCCTTACAACGATTTTGGTCTGCAAAATGAATACATGGAACTATTCAAACATTTGATGAAAACCACGCAGGGCATACGTCGCATAGGATCTGCTTCGGTAGATTTATGTTATGTGGCCATGGGCCGCTTTGAAGCGTTTTATGAGTATAATCTTAAGCCATGGGATGTATCAGGTGGAGCATTGATTGTCCAGGAAGCGGGTGGCAAGCTATCTGATTTTAACGGAGGAAAAAATTACCTGTTTGGCAAGAGTATTGTAGCTACCAACGGGCATATCCATACGCCTTTTATGACCATCGTTAAAAAATATTTCGACGGGAAAATAACCTAAGTAAAAATTAATATGAAACAAGGAATAATAAAAATCTCTTTGGCATTAATGTTGGCATTCTTTTTAGGATCGTGTTCAAACTACTATATTTCATTAAGTAGTTTGAAACAACAGTTTAACGGTATCGACTCCACAAAATTAAAAGAGGTCACAGTGGAAACGCCCTTTGGCGGTGGTTTACTAGGAGGTCCACTGCATTATAAGGCAAATCCAATTACGACAATTCAATGTACCGATAAAAATGGTACAACATTCGGATTGAAAAACGGACCCTCTATCGAAATGAGAGTTACATACGGATATAAAAACAACCGAAAAGTTTTCTTTTTTGATAGGGTATTCCTTACGTCTACCTCCTTAATTGGTGCAGAATCAAGACTTATAGGTGGACTATTAGGAACGATACCACTCGACAGTATTAAGAAGATAGAAGTGCAGGATGGCCATAAAAAATATTCGTATCAAAATAATTAAAGTGTATCCATATTTTCTGTTTAATTTAGTTTCTTTAGATTAAAAATTGAATGCTGTTTCTTCAAATCATAAATAACTCCTTTTCAAAAACATCTCTTAACACCGATATTACGGTAGTGAAGGATTGGTTTACACCTTCGCTTATTGCTGGTATTATGATCTTTGCAGGTATAGTAATTCAGCGTGTTATTATTGTGTATGCCCATCGCCTGGCTAAAAAAGCGCATTCTAAAAGCGCTTCGGTATTGGCTACTTCCCTACGGGGAATGATTGTTCTCATTTCCATGCTTTTTGGTGTTTACTATGGGATGACAAAAGCTCCGTTAGACCCCGAAACCATTATTATTGCCCATAGGATACACATCTTTCTAACCATCCTGATTATTGCGTTTATAATTTCAAGAGTCCTTACAGGTTTGTTAAAAGCATATTCATTCAGGGAGCAAAGCAAGGGCTCACTTTCTCTTTTTAAATCTATTATCAATATAGTGGTCTATTGTCTGGGCTTCTTGGTATTGCTCCAATCTTTCGGTGTTTCAATCACACCGATTCTTACAGCCTTAGGTGTGGGTGGTTTGGCAGTAGCTCTTGCGTTACAGGATACCTTATCAAACCTATTTGCAGGGATACAAATAACCCTTACCCGCACTATCAAACCGGGCGATTATATTCATTTGACTACCGGAGAAGAAGGAACAGTAATAGATATTACCTGGAGGTCCACTACGTTACTCACCCAGTCAGATAATATGACGGTAATACCAAACTCCAAATTGGCTACTACCATTATCACTAACTACTCGCTTCCCAAACAAGATTTTTCTATAACAGTGAATGTAGGAATAGCTTATGACAGCGATCTTGAAAAAGTGGAAAGGATAACATTGGAAATAGCCGAACAAGTAATGAGCAAACTAGAGATAAAGGGCGAACCTACTTTCCGCTATAAGGAGTTTGGCAGCTCCTCCATTAATTTTGGCTTATCAATGGACATAAACCAATTTTCGCAGCAATATATTCTTCGCCACGAGTTTATTAAAAGTCTTTACAAACGCTTTAAGGCAGAGGGAATAGATATACCATTCCCTACTACCTCTGTTTATGTTAAGAAAGAAGAATAGCTTATTCTTCGGTGATAATAATCTTATTGATTGTATCTCCTTGTTTTATTTTATCAATCACATCAAGACCTTCCACTACTTTTCCAAAGCAAGTGTGTTTCCTGTCTAAATGTTTGGTATTGGTGCGGCTGTGGCAGATAAAAAATTGGGAGCCTCCGGTATTAGGGCCTGCATGCGCCATGCTCAAAACACCACGATCGTGGTATTGATTGCCGCCCGAAGTTTCACACATAATGGTATAGCCTGGTCCGCCAGTACCTGTGCCTAAGGGGCAGCCTCCTTGTATAACAAAATCAGGTATAACCCTGTGGAATTTAAGTCCGTCGTAAAAACCTTCCGATGCTAATTTAACAAAGTTGGCAACTGTTCCGGGAGCATCTTTTTCATAGAACTCCACCTTCATATTGCCTTTTTCTGTCTGGATTTCTGCTTTTTTCATAAGTAAGTGTAATGTTTATCTTTTAAATTCTTCCCAAAAATAACGAAAAGAACCGAAATGCTAGGGTTAACAGCCTATAAGACGTTTAAATGTTGAAATTCCTTGAAATGGTAAACCCAAGCCTAAAGCCGCCTTTCAACCAGCTGCCGGTTGTGTAGGGAATAGCATTATTGCCATTCAAGCCCGGAGTATTGCTCAGGTTAATTTCAAATACATGCCCACCCGTATTTACCTCTATACCTGCTGAGAGTATGTTGTAATAAGGGGTGGGATTATCTGTACGGTATTTCGAGATGATATAGTAGTAATCAGCTACAACGCCAAGAGTTTTATTGAACATATACCTGCCTCCAAGCCCGATGGCAGGAATGGCATTTTCATCATATGTATTGTTATTCGGATTGGGAGTTTCCAAAATATGGTCGCGGTAACTAAGCGTAGGTATAACCTCCAGTGAAATATGGTCGTTTAAGCGGGATGAAACAATAACCTGTGTTAGATAAGAAAAGCGGTCGGCTATGCTCCGTCTGCTTTCGCCTTCGGATGTTCCGTTGTACAGAGTAGTAGTGTCTTCAGGAGTTATCCCAATATCCTCATAGATGGCTAAAGAGATAGGCGAACCACCTGCTTTCTGGTCAATTAGTCTGTATTTTCCATACAGGTCAATCAGCTCCTGGTCTTTGCTGCGGCATATACCCAGCATGAAGCGTTTGGTTATACCAAAATCAAAACCAAATAAAACATCAGAAGCCAAATCAAACCCATAAAGCGTATGGACTCCCCCGCCCGAAGCGCCTCCCATGCTGCCAAACCGGTGCATAAAATATACTTCCATAAAGCCCGGTACAACCGTTTTAGTGGTGGGTGAGCCTATCAGCCTTTCATCGTTCCATGTTTGGGGTAGTTTTTTCGGTATGCTATCTGACCATGCCTGAGAAAAACAACAAGATGATATAATGAAGAACGCTGACAATAAAGTTATTTTTTTACCCATAAATTAATCGTTTAATCGGCCCACAGACTGGCATTTATTACTCCGTGGCAGCTGTTGCATGACCCTGTTATAGCGGCATTAGGCATATAGCGAGTTCCTATTTTTGAAATAATGGCAGGATATAATCCATTTCCAAATGAAACGGGAGAAGTAGTATAAAAGTTGCCGCTTCTGTCGACCGGGAGGGTTACCACAAGTTCTCCGCCTCCATTGGGTTGCGTATATAACTTTACAACAGCCCCGCTAACTGCACTGTCTCCTGGAATGCTATCGAATGCTGTTCCGCCTACTCTAAAGCATCCTGCACCGGCACCCCCATTAGGGCTGTGGCATCCCATGCAATTGCCTGTCATCTTTTTACTTTCGTTAGAATTATAAGAGCTGACGAGTGATTTACTGCATCCGCTTTGTTCGCATGAAGCAATAATAAGTGTGATACCAAATAACAAAAGGAGGGCAATGAAAATGTTTCGCTTCATAAAGCTGCTTAAAATGTAATGGGTGAAGACAATATATGCTATTTCACTATAGTAGACGTGATAAACGTCAAAATAGTTCGGTTAGGGAAAATATATATTTAAATATTGGCCTCAAAAACCTTTTGTTCTTTTGATTCAATAAAGCCAATTGCCTGATAGAATTGATGCGCGTCGGCTCGCTTTCTGTTACAGCGAACTCTTAATTTGTCAATATGGTTTTCTTTTGTCCATACCCTTGCCTTATTTACCAATAGTTTGCCAATGCCTTGTTTACGGTAATTTTTATCGATCACCAAACCGCCTATTTCAATAAATGGTTTTGATTCAATGCGAATGGCCTTCAAAACATGAATCCATCCCACAAGTTGATTGTCTATGCAAGCTACAAATGTGGCGTGGTCCTTATCAGCAAGCACTTCATGGATGTTTTCAATTGTTTCTTCTGTGCTTAGTGAATACCCCAATTGTTTTGAAAGCGCTGTTATGGCAATAGCATCGTTTTCAGTGATAGGACGGATATGTATCGCTGGTGGCATTTGTGTTATAAGCAACCTGTTCTTCCACCGTCAACAGGTAGGTTAATTCCGTTGATATAGGCTGCTTCCGGCGATGCCAGGAAAGCAACCGCATAAGCAATTTCATCGGCTGTGGCAAACCTTCCCGCAGGAACTTTACTAATCATATCTGCTTTTACTGCTTCAGGAGTTTTGCCTGTTTTAGCGGAAGTATTTTTCATGATTTCCTCTACGCGGGCAGTATCAGTGGAACCCGGAAGCACATTGTTTACAGTGATTCCGAAAGGTGCCAGTTCAAAGGACATCGTTTTTGCCCAACTTGCAACCGATGCACGGATGGTATTTGACACGCCTAAACCTTTAATAGGTTCCTTCACCGAAGTGGAGATGACGTTAATGATGCGGCCGTATTTATTTTTCTTCATACCCGGAACAACTAACTGACTGAGGGTATGATTGCATATCAAATGCCGTTGGAATGCCAGTAGAAAATCTTCCACTTTGGCATTTACTATTTCTCCACCCGGAGGCCCACCGGAGTTATTCATTAGGATGTGAAATTCATTTCCACCGGATAAATAAGTTTCTACATTTTTCTTCAATTGTTCAGGCTGGTTGAAATCAGCTACTATGTAATCGTGTTTTTGATTGGCAGCAGTGGTTAGTTCTTTTAAAACTTGTTTCAAGGTATCTTCATTGCGTGCAGCCAACGTAATGCTGGCACCTTGTTGGGCAAGTATCATCGCGGATGCTTTGCCTATGCCTTGTGTGCTACCACATACTAACGCCCGTTTTCCTGTTAAGTCTATCATAGTTTATTTCAATGCTTGTTTCAAATCATCTATTAAATCATCGGCATCTTCAATGCCTACACTTAAGCGGATAAGGGAATCTACCACACCCGATTTTTCTCGTATTTCTTTAGGTATCGAGGCATGCGTCATTGTAGCCGGATGTCCGCAAAGCGATTCTACTCCGCCTAATGATTCTGCCAACGAAAATATCTTAAAGCGTGATAATACTTTATGCGCTTCTTTCGTAGTATTTGTCTTCAACGTAAATGATATCATCCCGCCAAAAGCTTTCATTTGTTCTTCCACCACTTTAAAGTTTTTATGGGTTGGTATGCCGGGGAAATAAACCTTAGCCACTTTAGGATGGGTGAGTAAATATTTGCAAACTTTTATGGCGTTCTCACAATGCCTGTCCATGCGCACATGCAAGGTTTTGATACCTCTTAGTACGAGAAAGCAATCGTGTGGTGAAGGGATAGCGCCGCAACTGTTTTGTATAAAGTGCAGTTGTTCCGATAGGGCATCATCATTGCATATTACAGCCCCCATTACTAAATCGGAGTGGCCGCTTAAATATTTAGTAACCGAATGGACAACGATATCGGCGCCTAATTTTAATGGGTTTTGTAAATAAGGAGTTGCAAAAGTATTATCGACAGTTACCCATATTTTGTTCTTTTTTGCTATAGTGGCAATAGCCTTTATGTCAATAATATTTAGCATCGGATTGGTAGGGGTTTCAATCCATATCATCTTCGTATTCTTATTAATGTATTTAGCTACTTCTTTGGGGTCAGCCATGGGAATAAAATGAAATTTTATTCCGTAGTTGGCGAATATCTTGGTAAACATCCGGAATGAGCCGCCATATAAGTCATTAGTAGAAATAACTTCATCGCCGGGCTTTAGCAACTTGATCACTGTATCTTCCGCAGCCATACCACTGCCAAAGCACATTCCATATTTACCTTCTTCCAGCGCGGCGATATTGGCCTCTAATGCTGCGCGGGTAGGGTTGTGTGTACGCGAATATTCATAACCTTTGTGCTTGCCGGGTGCAGATTGCACATAGGTTGATGTTTGATAAATGGGAGTCATAATGGCCCCGGTAGTTGGGTCGGGCTCTTGTCCCGCATGGATGGCTTTGGTTGCGAATTTCATAATAGGATAACAAGGTTTGTTGGCTCAAATATAATATCTATAATCGTGAATGTTCGAATAAAATTCAAACATTTTACCGGATTTCAATTTCATTACCTTTGTGTTATGAAGATGGTACGCTATATTACCCTGTCAGGGTTGTTATTAATCAGCACTGTTGGCTATACACAACCAAGTGCTTCAAATACTTCAAATACAGATACCGGGATTGCAGTAATTCAAATGAGTGAGCCAATGCCGGATAGTTGTAAAGTATTATGGCAATTACATGTGGGAGATAACAATTATAATCTTGGATGTACCTACGACGAAATATTAGATTTCGCAAAACTGCTTGCTAAAAGAGGAGGTGGAAATGTCTTAAAAATAACGACCATCCGGCCCCATGACAATTGGTGCGATTGTTATAGGTTATACGGGACAGTTATGCATCGCAAAAATCTTTGGAATGCAGATAAAGGATGGAAGGATTCCATTCATAAATCAAAGTTTGGGAATGGAGATACCGCTAAGTATGCCATTTTATATTTCTATCGTCCAAAAGCGGAGAAAGGTAGCCTTATAGCATATAAGGTCTCCATGGGCAATAACGACCTTTGTAGAGTAAAAAACAATAGTGTTGAGGAGGTTAAAATATACAAGGAAGGCAAGGATGTATTATCGGCCACAACAGAATCACCAACCAATTTATATGTAGATGTAAAATATGGCCAGGAATATTATATAAGATGTACTGTCAAGTCGGGTGTTTTTGTTGGAGAACCAAAAATGGAGTTGATGGGCAAAGAAGCAGGAATGGGCGAGTATGAATTTATAAAAAACCAAAAATAAGACCATGCTTAGGCTGTCTATTTTGTTCAAGATAAGCACTGACAGGCAAATTATTAAAAAGTTCGTAGTTTAGTACCCTATTTAATCTATTTATATGAAAGGAATTATTCTGGCGGGCGGTTCAGGCACACGGTTGCATCCCCTTACCCTGGCTATTAGCAAGCAACTGATGCCCATTTATGATAAGCCCATGATATACTATCCCTTATCGGTGCTATTGATGACAGGCATACGGGAAATACTGATTATTTCAACTCCGCATGATTTGCCCGGATTTAAGAGGTTATTGGGCGATGGAAAATGGCTTGGTTGTACATTCGAATATGCCGAACAACAAGTCCCTAATGGATTGGCGCAAGCATTTGTGATTGGAGAAAAGTTTATTGGCAAGGAGAAAGTGGCGCTTGTGTTAGGAGATAATATTTTCTATGGAGTAGGGTTAGGAAGGCTTTTACAGGGTAATCGTGATCCCGATGGGGGCATTATTTATGCCTATCACGTATCGGATCCTGAACGTTATGGTGTAGCCGAATTTGATAAGAATAACCGGGTAATATCCATAGAAGAAAAACCCCAGAAACCTAAATCGAACTATGCTGTGCCGGGTTTATACTTCTATGATAATTCGGTAGTGGAGATTGCTAAAAACCTTAAGCCAAGCGCAAGGGGCGAATACGAAATAACAGATGTAAATAGAGAATACCTTAAAATGGGTAAACTACAGGTGAGTGTGCTGGAAAGAGGCACTGCCTGGCTTGATACCGGAACATTTATTTCGCTTATGCAAGCCAGCCAGTTTGTGCAGGTGATAGAAGAAAGACAGGGGCAAAAAATCGGCTGTATTGAAGAGGTTGCTTACCGCATGGGCTACATAAATAAGGCCCAACTAGAAAAGCTTGCCCAACCTTTGTTGAAAAGCGGGTACGGAAACTACCTGATGACCTTGCAAGAATTAAGTGAGTAAGTATATAAAAGTAAAAATGTTCCACTTACTTTATAACTTTATAACTTTACAGACTTTATAAACTCGATGATACTTCGCACTTCCCACCTTATAAAAAAATATAAACGACGCACCGTTGTGAACGATGTATCTGTCGAAGTTCGCAAGGGTGAGATTGTTGGGTTATTAGGACCTAACGGGGCGGGCAAAACAACGACTTTCTACATGACCGTTGGATTGGTAAAACCCAATGCCGGAGAGATATACTTGGATGATAAGCCCATTACCAACGAGCCCATGTATAAGCGGGCAAAAATGGGGATATCCTATTTGCCGCAGGAAGCATCCGTATTTCGTAAACTAACGGTGCAGGATAACCTGAAGTTAGTGCTCGAAATGACCGAACTCAGCAAAATTGAACAGAAAAACAGGATGGAAGTGCTGTTGGAGGAATTTGGCTTAACCCACATACGCGATGCACGTGGCGATGTGCTTTCGGGTGGAGAAAGACGGAGAACAGAAATTGCGCGTTGCCTCGCTGTGAACCCTTCTTTTATCTTGCTTGATGAGCCCTTTGCAGGTATCGACCCTATTGCTGTGGAAGATATCCAGAAGATAGTATCAGACTTGAAAAGAAAGAATATCGGGATATTGATTACTGACCATAACGTACACGAAACATTATCTATCTGCGACCGTTCTTATTTATTGTATGAAGGTAGGATATTAAAAGCCGGAACTACCGAAGAACTCGCCAATGATCCCGAAGCACGCAAACTATATTTGGGAGAAAAGTTTGAGCTGAGATAAACCAACCAATGACCAAACTCGCATCACAATATGAAACGGCTTTTTCGGAAGCCTTTAATAAGCTCAATGCAACCCAGCGTGAAGCTGTAGAGCATATTGAAGGCCCTGTGCTTGTAATAGCCGGCCCAGGAACAGGGAAAACACAAATTCTCGCTACACGCATTGGTAAAATATTACAACAAACGGATACGCCTCCGCACGGCATACTTTGTCTTACCTATACCGATACGGGTAGGGTAGAGATGCGTAATAGGTTGTTTAGTTTTATCGGGCCTGCTGCTTACAGGGTTAACATTCACACATTTCATTCATTTTGCAATGAAGTAATACAGGATAATACTTCTTACTTCGGAAGGCAAAATATGGAACCTATTTCTGACCTTGAGCAATTAGAATTGTTTAACGAATTACTGAAAAGCCTCCCAATTGAAAGCAGACTCAAAAATTTTAAAAGCGATATCAACTATGAAGTTAAAAAGTTAATAAACTTATATGAACGCTTTAAGAAAGAAAACTGGTCGGTGAAATTCTTAAATGACAAAATTGATACGTATCTGAAAGACTTGCCTAACAGGGATGAATTTATTTATAAAGTGAATTCAAAAAATTTCAAGAAAGGAGACCTAAAGGTTGGCGCAGTAAAGGAAGAAACCGAAAAAATGGAGAAGCTGCGCGAGGCGGTTAATTTATATCCTAAGTATGAAGCCATGATGCAAGAAAAGCGGCGCTATACTTTCAATGATATGATATTATGGGTTCTGAAAGCATTTGAAGAAAATAATAATATTCTTTTAAATTACCAGGAGCGCTATTTATATTTTTTGGTTGATGAATTTCAGGACACCAGCGGTTCTCAAAAACAATTATTGCAACACCTGATTAATTATTGGGAATCCCCGAATGTATTTGTGGTAGGTGATGACGATCAATCTATATTTTCGTTCCAGGATGCCAACGTGAAAAACATTACAGATTTCGCCAATGAATATTCCAGCGGATTGCTTAAAATAGTATTAACAGAAAATTACCGGTCCACCCAAAACATTTTAGATGCAGCTAAAAGCCTTATTGAAAAAAATAAAGAGCGATTTATAAATATTGATACCTCGCTGAGCAAAGACCTCATAGCTGCTAAACCTTCTATAAAAGATCTGAACATACCACCTCAAATAATTGAATATCCCAATCCTGCAAATGAAGCTATTTGTATAACAGATAAAATTGAGGAACTCATTTCCGTTGAAAAAGTAAATCCTTCCGAAATTGCAGTTATCTTTCGCAATCACAGGCAGGTGGAGGATGTGGTTAATTATTTCGAAAAGAAAAATATCCGGTTCAATATGAAACGGAATATAAACATATTAGAAATACCCCTCGTAAAAAAAATACTTACCTTATTAGAATATCTTGCCGTAGAATCGAACAAAGAATATAGCGGCGATGAAATGCTTTTTGAGATTCTGCATTATGAATTTTTTAACATCCCTCCGATAGATATAGCCAAGCTTAGCCGGCAGGTTGCACAAAAAAACTTTAATTGGAGAAATGAAAAGACCTCACTCCGCCGGGCCATTAGCGAAGAGGGCGGTAATAAACCTGACCTTTTCAGTACGATTGAAGCAAGTCAATTAAAAAAAACGAGCGATGTATTGGAAGAACTTATTAAAGCTGCCAACAATCTAACATTACAAGTGTTGTTTGAAGTTGTAATACGTGAATCGGGCATCTTAAATACTATTATTTATTCACCGGATAAGCCTTGGCTTATGGAGGTTATTACCTGCCTGTTCAAGTTTATAAAATCCGAAACACATAAGAACCCGGAGATCTCCTTACAACGGTTGCTTGATATGATTAAAACCATGAAAAATAATGATATCAGGCTAAATCTTGAAAAGGTGTCGGCATCGGCCGATGGTGTAAATCTTGTTACTGCACATGGTTCCAAGGGGGCGGAATATGAATATGTCTTTTTAATCGGTTGTAACAAAAATGTTTGGGATGATAAGAAATCCTCGGGGCATTATGAATTTGCTATGCCGGATAATCTTACTTCAGATAATTATGCCGTAGATGAACTGGAAGAGGCCAGGAGGCTCTTTTATGTGGCTATGACAAGAGCCAAAATACACCTGGCTATTTCATTTTCAACAAAGGATAATAGCGATAAAGTTATAGAGCGTTCAACCTTTGTAGGAGAGCTAATTGAGGGTACAGGCATTGCAGAGGAAAAAAGATTTGCAAATGAAAATACAGTGTCTGAATATCTTCAATTGCAGTTTGCAGGTAATTCATCACCTGAAATAGAACTGATAGATAAAAGTTATATAGACAAAATTCTGGAGAACTATTCCTTGAGTGTAACCAACCTTAATAATTATTTAGATTGTCCAATTAAGTTTTATTACATGAACGTCATAAGGATTCCTGCTGCAATGAGCGAATCTATGGCATTTGGAAGCGCGGTGCATTATACCTTGCAGAAGTTATTTGAAGAAATGAAGAAAAACAACAATGTTTTTTCGTCTAAGGAAATAATGTTGGAGTATTACGACAAGTTTATGGAAAATAACCAGGAATTATTCACTAAAGACCAATATCTCCGCAGAAAGGATTATGGACACAAAATACTTCCGCCATACTATAGCTTTTATATAAATAAGTGGAATAAAATTGTAAATCTTGAGGTGAATATAAGAAATGTGGAAGTAGATGGTATTCCACTAAATGGTAAGCTGGATAAACTTGAATTTGAGGGGAAGAAAGTGAATGTGGTTGATTATAAAACCGGTAATTACGAAAAGGCCAGGAAAAAACTAAAAGGCCCTGTTGGCGATGATAAAATTGGTGGTGATTATTGGAGACAAGCAGTCTTTTATAAAATTCTGTTAGATAACGAAAAATTCAACAATTGGAATGCAGTAAGTGCTGAATTTGATTTTGTGGAACCTGTAAAGGATGAGTATAAAACCGAGAAAATCAATATCACCAGAGAAGATATTGATATAGTTTTGGGACAGATAACAGATACCTGGCAAAAAATACAAAATCATGAATTTAGCAAAGGCTGCGGCAAGGAAGATTGCCACTGGTGTAACTTTGTGAAAGAAAATGAGATGCATATTGCTTTGCATGAGGTGACAGATGAAGAATAGAAGGGCACCAAACCCAAATTCTTCCTACTTTTGCCCTCCATTTTAAAAATTGGCTCTGTAGTACAACGGATAGTATGGGAGTTTCCGGAACTTCTGATCTAGGTTCGATTCCTAGCGGGGCCACAAACAAAATTTACAAAGCATTTTAGGGACGGATATTTTCGAACTTTTCTATTTCTTTGGGTGGCACCGGGGAGGAACAGAATATATTTTCCCATATTACATTGAATTTCTTTGATTATCAGTTTTATCATTTTTTCAGAAATCTTTTTATATCAGTAAGTAGAGCCACTTCAATGCTCCTTAGTGTAAGTGATTGAATAGCAAAAAGAAAACCGTCAAAAAATCCTCTTTTTACCGATTTTTAAACTTGAAAAAAGTGTGACAAATCGTGACAAACAAAATTCATAAAAAATTATACCTTACTTCGCTTTCCCTATGGGGACGCTGTTTAAATGAGTTTTCCAAATAAAAAAAGCCCGAACCGATAAGTCCAGGCTAATGTTTTAATTAAAAGAAACCCTTTTAAGGGGGCAAAAGCTAGTGAGAAATTACCACTTCTTATCGTAGTTCTTTCTTCCTCCGCCTCCGCTGCCTCCGCCGAAGTTCCTGTCTCTGTTCTCAGTTCTTTCTTTAGCAACTGATACTGAAATAGTTCTTCCATCATGCTCAGTATCATTAAGTGCATCAATAGCTTTTTGGCCATCAGCCACATTGCTCATTTCTACAAAACCGAATCCCCTGGACTTGCCAGTAAATTTATCTGTAATGATTTTACACGAATTAACTTCACCGTAATTTTGAAACAATTGATTCAAAGAATCTTCATCAAACTTAAAACTCAAATTAGACACAAAAATGTTCATCATAAAATTTAATTATATTTATTATAAAGCAAAGATACTCATTTTATAGCACCATATTCAGAAACACCGGCTCTTTATTTTGTGTAATGGCTTAGCTTATTGGATAAGCCACATACAATCAACCTGATATAGCTTTATGTGGCTACTCCCGGAAATACAATATGGTAAAAAGGGATCTGAACCTAGTTTTCGACAGGAACTTCCGGAAACTTAATAGTTACAGGCTGATCTTTATAGTTAATAACAACCGTGTAATTGTCCTTAATGTTTTCTGCTCCATTAAAATACATGTGGAGGCTTGTACGCACAGTTGTGAAATAGGAAGCAATAAGGATATACATTTCTACACGGGTTTTGGGCGCTTTACCATTAATTGTTGCACGGCCTGCCGAAATGGCAAGTATAGCTTCATTGATTAGTATCAAGTCAACACCGCGGACAGTATTTCTTACTTTAGAAGGTAAGTCCTCCACAAACTCTTTTCTCGATTTTATATCGGATGCGACAGGAGCTTTTGGGGCTACTTTTAAATTTTTGCTTGGAAATGCCATTGATTTTGTTTTTAATAATTATAGGAGGGTTTTGCAGATTCAAGCAATATACACCTATTTTGGCGATAATCCAAGAATAATAACGTAGGTATTATTGAAGTAGTAGGCAGAGAGGCACTTACCTTTAGTGCGGCCTGTTTTTGTGGTATGCCTGTTCAATGGAATCAATCCTCGATAAAAACATTTTTGAGTCAGGGAATTTGTCTCCTCTATGGCAGGTATAGCAAACAACTGTATGTATGGTATCCGGATGGGTTGAGCTTTTCCAGTTAAAGAAAGTATTATTGATATTAGCGGTCATGGTATACATGTGGCGCGCTATTTCTTTTTCCATTTTTTTATCGCTGGCAAAATCAAGTCCTCTTTGAGTAGTATCTTCTTTGCGGGCATGGCAGAAATTACAATGTACCCCTAGGGAAATACAGAATTCGCCCATAACAGAATCAAGGGCTTTCTCGCTTATGTCTTTGGGAAGAACCTTCAGGTTCTTAAATCCATCTTCAGGTTTGGCAATAGATTCTGAAGGATTATTGGAAGAGGCTCCAAGTGTAATTACAAATGCAATTGCAAGAATTGCGCCTAAATGCCATTTTTTCATAGAATGTAAGTATATGTGTTAAATGCAAATGTATAAAATTTGTGTAAAGAGAATGTTACCCAAACACTTTACTGAAAAACTCTTCCATCTTGCCTACCGTCACAACCTTTATCGTCGTTTTTTCAGGAATTGCTTTCTTATTGTAGCGGGAAATGAATATCTGCTCAAAGCCCATTTTCTCCGCTTCGGCAATGCGTTGGTCTATGCGGTTTACTGGGCGTATTTCGCCCGAAAGACCTATTTCAGCGGCAAAACAAAACTTGGGTGAAACAGGTATCTCTTCGCTGGAAGAAAGAATAGCTGTAACAATAGCGAGGTCGGTAGCAGGGTCTTCCACTTTTATTCCGCCTGCAATATTCAGGAATACATCTTTGGCGCCTAACCTGAATCCGCATCGTTTTTCAAGCACGGCAAGCATCATCGATAGCCTGCGCAAATCGTATCCTGTAGATGAACGTTGTGGAGTGCCATAAACAGCCGAACTCACCAACGCTTGTGTTTCTATCAATAAGGGCCTGGCGCCTTCGGTTACAGCGGCAATAGCCACACCGCTTACCGGTTCTTCACGAGCTGTTATAAGCACCTCAGAAGGATTGCTTACTTCTCTTAATCCTGCACCGGTCATTTCATAAATACCCAATTCGTTGGTGGAACCAAAACGATTTTTAGTCGTGCGCAGCAAGCGATATAAATGGTGCGTGTCGCCTTCAAATTGCAATACCGTATCAACCATATGCTCCAATACCTTAGGGCCCGCAATGGAACCGTCTTTGGTAATGTGTCCTATGATAAAAACCGGCACGTTGGTGGTTTTAGCATACCGCATCAAATCAGCAGTACATTGGCGTACTTGCGATATACTTCCGGGCGAAGAATCAATATGGCTGGTATAAAGTGTTTGTATTGAATCTATCACAAGCAACTGCGGTTTCATCGCCTCTGCCTGCTGGAAAATATTTTGGATGAGTGTTTCGGTAAGTACATAACATTCCTGGTTTTTAATACCGATGCGGCGGGCACGCATATTTAATTGTTCCTGGCTCTCTTCTCCCGAAATGTAAAGCACCCGCAGGTTCTTAGCCGCCAGCGCTATTTGTAATAACAAGGTCGATTTTCCAATACCGGGTTCTCCGCCAAACAAGGTAAGTGAACCGGGCACAAGGCCACCTCCGAGTACTCTGCTTAGCTCTTTGCCAGGCATAGGTATGCGCGGAGCCGGATTATTTTCCACTTCAGAAATAAGAGTAGGTTTCTCTGCAGCGGCAGAAAATGAGTTGGTGCTTTTTGTTTCTGCCTGGATAACTTCTTCCACGTATGTATTCCACTCGCCGCACGAAGGGCATTTTCCAATCCATTTAGGAGATTGGGCACCACAGTTCTGGCAAAAAAAAGCGCTCTTTACTTTAGCCACGGGTCAATTACCTTAAGTCCGGGAACTTTGATGAAATCGGCAATATTATGGGAAATTAAATCCATTTTGCTTGCCAATGCGGTAGCGGCAATAATGGCATCAGGGAGTTTAATTTTATACTGCTTGCGCAGTTCAATGGTTTTAAGAATTATGTTTTCCTGTAAACCAATGACATTAGACCCATTTATAAATTTCTGGAGTACCTGTATTTGCTTACGTGTGGCTTTATGCCATGATAAAAGTTCCATCCGGGTAATGACAGAAACCTGAGTGTCTATCTTATCTATTAAGTTGGCGCTGTTATCGGGCAGTTTATTGTCTGAATAATCAATAACAGCATTGGTATCCATTAAATACTTCTTTTCCATTCACTGCGTATATTCTTAGCATGTTTTTGAAAATCTTTGTACTGTTCATCCGATAATTTAAGGGTTCCGCGCAGTTTACGGGTTTTCGTAATGGGAGCTTTTTCTTCTTTTCCTTCATCTGTAGTATAAAGCAATATTTCTATTTGTTTACCTACATATTCTTTTGGGATTGACAAATGAATGTCCGTATCTGATGGTATTAGAATCGTGTGTATCATGGTTTCTTGTTATTAGAACATAACAAATTTAAGCAATTTTTTGCAATCCCCAATATTACACAATAAGTCTATTAAGTGTTCTCAGCAACCCTACAATTATATTATATAAACTTGATCTTCCGGGCTGCAAAAGCACACATCCTCAATAAGAGTAAGCCATGCTTGAAGCGGGAAATATTAGTGGAGCCGTAAGTGCGATCGCGGTAGCGGATAGGTATTTCAACAATTTTCAGGTTGAGTTTATATGCCCCGAATATCAAATCAAAATCTCCGAATGGATCGAAATCTCCAAAAAATTTACGATTTGCAATCAGTCGGTTATAATCCTTCTTGAATATTACTTTCGTTCCGCACAAGGTATCTTTAAAGGGCTGTTCGAGCAACCAGGTAAAAGCCCAGCTAAAGAATTTATTGCCTAACAAATTCAGGAAACGCATGGCTTCTTTTTCCATTGGGTAAACCAGGCGTGAACCATTAATGAAGTCGCCCTTGCCGGAAGCAATGGCATTGTAAAACTTGGGTAAATCTTCAGGCGGAACGGTGAGGTCAGCATCTAAAATCATTAAGATGTCGCCGCTTGCAATGTCGAATCCAAGGCGGACTGCATCGCCTTTGCCCTTGCCTTTCTGCCGGTCAATTTTAATATCGTGTGTACCGGCATATTTTTTCTGAATCTCTTGTATCTTATCCCAGGTATCATCGGTAGAGTTTCCTTCAATAAAAATAATTTCGACATGTTTGCCGAATTTAGGAAGACGCTTGATGGCATTTTCAATATTACCGCTTTCGTTTCTTGCGGGTATAACGACTGATGTAGAGAATTTTGTATCAGCTTCCTGTGCTGTAACTTCAGGCAGGGGCTTGGCAAAAGCATATTGGTTTATGCAGAAATATTTAAACACCGGAAGCTTGGCAATGTAACGGTTAAACAGGGGTGAAATAATAGGAATATAAACCGGCAAAAGCATGCGCCTTAAATTGCGGTAAGGATTAAACCCTGAAACATAGAGCAGGTTGTTTATATCCCGTAACGTGAGCCAGTTCAGATTAGAAGCTCCTGATTTAATACCCAAAAATTCAGCCAGTTTTAGCAAGGGTTCCCAGGCATAATTGTAATAGGTTACAATGATTTTTGTTTCCGGATGACAAACCTTACGGAGTTCCAGAAAAACCTTTTCAATATCATCCAGGTAACCAATCAGGTTTGAAACGATAATGAGATCGAACTTCTCCGTAAGCTGAATATTTTCAGCATTCATGCAATGAAACTCCACATCTTGGAATTGCTTTTTCCCTTGCTCAATCATAGCGGGGCTGAAATCAATACCTACTTTGTGCTTGCCTTTTAGCTTGCCAATAAGTTCCCCGGTTCCGCAGCCTACTTCAAGTACCGATATTTCTTCGTGTGAAAAATAATCGCAAAAAAAAGTAATATCTTTCCAGTAATAGCGATTTAGCAACCCTTTGCGCGGTTTCTTTAATGCCATTTGCTCGAAGAACTCAAGCCTTGAAATTTGTTTTTTACCCACTGTTTTATTAAATTGAACGGGTAAAAATAAGTATAATCTTTACATAAGCTTTGCCCTATATATCAATCCCATAGATATTAGGGCATTTTTCGTATGTTTGCTTTAAGATAAGCGATTTAGGGTGACGGCAATATACGGACATAGGGGAGCGAGAGGAGTATATCCTGAAAACACATTACAGGGCTTTCTTTACGCGGCAGGTATCGGATTAGATGGAATTGAACTGGATGTTGTCATTTCGAAAGATAATAAGGTGGTTGTGTCTCACGAGCCTTGGATGAACCCTAAAACCTGCACAAAACCAAATCATTCCAAAGTAAGTTTTTTAAGAAGGAAGAACCTCTACCGTATGAACTATTCGGTCATAAAGCAATACGATTGCGGCTTACGGGGCCACCCTGATTTCCCGAAGCAAAAAAAGATAGCTGCGTATAAACCCTTATTATCGGAGGTTATTCAGCAGGTCGAGGAATTCTTAAAAAAGACTTCCCAGCCTTTGCCCATCTATATCATTGAAATAAAAAGCAGTTGGATTACTGATAATGAGCTACATCCTCCACCGGAAGATTTTGTAAAGCTGGTACTTGATGAACTAAAACCATTCGGTATTAACAACAGGATACTCATCCAGTCCTTTGATATGCGCCCGCTAAATATTATTCATAAAAACAACCCGGGTATTATGCTAGGAATGCTGGTGCGTAGCCCCCGTACTATCCGGCGGAGAATGAAGACCTTAACGTTTACTCCGCATACTTGTGGCACCTATTACAAACTTACTACCGAAAGATGGGTGAAGTATATTCATGCCTTGGGAATGAAATCGTGGGTGTGGACCGAAAATGAAAAAGAGGATATGCTTGCCCACATAAAAATGGGCGTTGATGGGATTATTACCGATTATCCTGAAAGGGGATTGGAAGCAAGAAAGTAAGCTAAAAGCTAACTTGATCCATTTTGTGCATTACCGTAATATCCAATTTTTGCACCAGTTCACCGCTTTTTTCATCCGCAAATTCATAATGCCATGTAATTACACAATGCTTCTTTTCAGGATTTGGTTTAAAAAAGGCAATGGTTACCTTTCCTTTTATAGCTTGGTTGGCATAAACAGGTTTCAGGAGTTTCCAGTTGTTTATTTCAAGTCCGCAAAGAATAGATTCCCCAAACATTTTTACCCAACTCCTTACATGAAAAGTATTCAAGATTTGTGACCCGCTTGATACCAATCCTTTGAATATGCTTTTCATCGCAACTTCTTTATTGGTATGAAACTCAAGCGGGTCGTTGAGTTTGGCATAATCAATAATTTCTTGTTCCGATAGGGTGACAACTCCTAAATTAAATGACTTATTTAATGCAAAGTCTTTATATGAATATTTTTCCATAATTTATTACCTATTTAACCACAAAGAGCGCAAAGTTTTCACAAAGTACGCAAAGAATGATGAGCATTTCACTAATCTTGTTCTCTGTGTGTATTTTTCTTTGTGTCCTTTGTGTTTAAGAATCCTTCTTACGATACAGCAGAACCCTTCTGCTTACTAATTCCATATCTATACAGAATAAAAGCAAGCAGTACAAAGAAACCCAGTGAGACCAAATCGCCCCAGGCGCCCATGCTTTCTCCTATTCCTGTATTCAATTTATCTGCCAGCGAAACGGGCTTTCCATCGGCTCCTGTACCCATATTCATCCCAATTAAAATAGCGATAATAATTCCGGTAATAGCCCCGCCGGCAATTAAGCCAGAACTGAATAATGCACCGGGACCAATATCTGATTCTACTTCGCTGGCTTTGCTTTTCCGTTCCACCAGCCATTTTACAACACCGCCCGCAAATATCGGTGTAGTGCTGGAAAGTGGGAGGTAAGCGCCTACTGCAAACGCCAATGAGCTTACTCCGCAGAGTTCCATTACGGCGGAAATTCCCATGCCCGTAAGCACTAATCCCCAAGGAAGATTATGACTTAATAAACCCTTTATAACTGTTGCCATTAATGTAGCTTGTGGAGCGGGCAATGGATGTGGATGCTCCGGTGTAGGTGAGCCGATACCAATGTTGTGTTCTAACAATGTAAGCGTAAACCCAACCGCTACGGTAGATGCCAGCACCCCGATTATTAACCCCAACTGTTGTTTGATGGGAGTGGCTCCTAAGATGTATCCTGTCTTCAAATCTTGCGAAGTAGCCCCTGCATTAGCAGAAGCAATACATACAATAGAACCCACTACCAAAGCAATCGGTTGGTATACATCGCCTGTCCAGCCAATGCCCACAAAAATAAGAGAAGTGGCCATCAAGGTAGCAATCGTCATACCTGAAATGGGATTGGAGGAGGAACCTATCAACCCTACGATGCGCGACGATACGGTGACAAAAAAGAAACCGAACACTACAATCATTATAGCGGAAAGAAAATTAGTAGGGATGTTCGGAATGAGAGACATGAATACAACAAGCGCAACACTTCCCACCAATACATATATCAATGGAATATCTTTTTCGGTACGTGATTTTTCGACTTTTTTTTCATTCCTGCTTTCCTTTAAATCTTTAAACGAATCGCGGAATGCACTGATAATAGTTGGTAATGTTTTAATTAATGTCATCAACCCACCAAAAGTAACGGCTCCCGCCCCGATGTATCGGATATAGCGTCCCCATATCTGGTCTGGGCTCATTTGCGAAATAAGTTGTGTAGTTTCCGGAGGGAACACGCTCGTAAGTCCGCTACCCAGCATAGTAATAAGTGGTATCAGCACAAACCAGGACAATACACCGCCTGCCACCATAATACCAGCAATGCGGGGACCTATAATATAACCTACACCAAGTAATTCGGGAGTTATTTCACCACTCAGGGTTGCGTTCGGTAAAGCTGAATTTTTTCCAAAAACATAAGAGGGAACATCTTTCCAAAAACCAAGAATAGACATGAGTAATTTATAAAGAAACGCGATGCCCACTCCATAGTAAACCTTTTGTGCCAGCTTACCACCTTTTTCTCCGGCTACCAACACGTCGGCACAGGCAGTCCCTTCGGGGTAGGGGAGTTTGCCGTGTTCTTTTACAATAAGCGAACGACGAAGGGGAATCATGAAAAGTACTCCTAAAATTCCGCCTGCAAGGGCTAATACAAAAATCTGGAAATAGTGGAAATAATCTTTTCCACCTGACAGAAATAGTAGTGCAGGTATGGTAAATACAACACCCGAAGCAACCGATTCGCCTGCCGAGCCAATGGTTTGTACAATATTGCTTTCAAGGATACTGGCCTTGCCCAGTTTTTTAAATACTGAAATGGCTAATACAGCAATGGGTATGGAAGCGCTTACCGTTAACCCGACTTTCAACCCTAAATAAACAGATGCTGCCCCGAATATGACACCAAAAATAGCGCCGAGGATAATCGACCGTAAGGTAAACTCAGGAATGAAATCGCTTGCTGAGATAAATGGTTTGAACTGTTTTTCTTCTTCCATGGGAATTGATTTTTATGGTACAAGGAGATAAGAAAATAAAGATTTCCGTGAAATAAAAAAAGTTATATGAGAAAGCAGGTTTTTATCGCCCACATAAAATAATCTCTATATTTGACGGAATCAAAAACTACAAATCATGGCAGAAATTACTGTAAGAAAAGGTCATCCAAAAGCATTATGGGTTCTCTTTATGACTGAGATGTGGGAACGTTTTGGTTATTACCTGATGGTGGGTATTTTTTTCCTCTACCTGATAGATCCGCGTAAGCATGGGGGAAAAGGATTTGATGCTACGGTTGCTGCCGATATTGTAGGTTCTTACATTGCGCTCGTTTATCTTACTCCATTTATTGGGGGACTTATTGCTGACCGCTTTTTAGGTTATCGTAAAGCAATTATAATAGGTGGTTCCTTAATGGCCTGTGGGTATTTTGGTATGGCCTTCCAAAGCGATATCGCTATGTACGTATCGATGGGGTTAATTATCATTGGTAATGGTTTCTTTAAACCCAATATTAGTACACTCCTTGGGAACATATATAATGCAGAAGATCTGAAACCTAAGAAAGATGTGGCTTATAATATATTCTACATGGGTATTAATATAGGTGCGTTCTTCTGCAATTTTGTCGCCGCTTTGTTACGTAATAATTACGGATGGGGCTATGCTTTTGCCGCGGCTGGCGTTGGAATGTTAATAGGATTATGCATTTTTATTTCCATGATGAAGCATGTAAAAGATGGCGACGTGGTAAAACCCATTCAGAAAGAAGATATGCCTTTATCAAGAATCTTTTTGCTGGTTTTTGTACCTGCCATTATAACAGGCGCTATTGGATGGAACATGAGTAGCTGGATAGGACATCCCTTACTCCATACCGTAACAAATGATGCCTTCTTTTTTGCTTGTATTCCTATTGTATTTTTCTATGCCCGTCTTTATTTTACAGCCCATAAGGATGATAAAAAAGGACTTGGTGCTTTATTCTCATTTTTTATTGTCAGCATTGTTTTTTGGGTGATTTATAATCAGAACAGTACGGCCCTCACCATTTGGGCCGATCAATACACCAATCGCCACATGCCTGCGGCAGGAGTAAAATGGACCAAACCTGTTGGTATGTTGCAAACAGTTACTTCAGATTCCATGACAGTTGATAAGATAAATGACCGTTTTGTAGCTCAACTGGATAGTAAAGGAAATACAATTGAAGTGAAAGGTACAGACCCTTATCTGCAAAATCTTCCTAAATCAGAATGGCCTCAAAAAGGCGAAAAGGAAAACCTCATATCGCCGGAATTATACCAATCGGCTAACCCTATTTATATTGTAATTTTTACTCCCCTGGTAATTGGCTTGTTTGGCTTCTTAAAACGAAGAAAGATGGAGGTAAATACCCCATTCAAAATCAGCATGGGTATGATAATTGCAGGGCTTTCTTCCCTCACCATGTATTTTGCCGTGAAGAGCACCAATATTTATGTAGATAAAACCAGTATGAGCTGGTTGCTCACCACCTATGCCATATTTACTGTTGCAGAATTGCTTATTAGTCCTATCGGGTTGTCCATGGTATCTAAACTGGCTCCTGCACGCCTTACGGCTTTAATGATGGGTGCGTGGTTCCTGGTAAATTCTATGGCAGGAAAAATATCGGGGTTGATGGGAAGCCTTTGGGACAAGTTTGATGATAAAGGTAATTACTTCCTTATTTTATTTTTCTCAGCAATTTTCTCTGCTGTCATTATGCTTTTGATGGTTAAGTGGCTTGCCAGAGTGGTTAGAGAAATGACAGGAAGCAACTAGCGCTTATACTTCCCTGTCAAGCAAGGCTTCCGTTATGTTAAGCAGGATGTCTTTTTCCGGCGCTTTAATAGAAGTAAGTGATTTTTTAAACCTGTTGTAATATATCTGCATTTGCTGATTAGCGTATTCTTCTACACCTAAATCTTCATATATTTTTTTCACTCGTTGCACTTTGTCTGTAGGAGAAAGTTTTGTATTTCCAATCAACAAATTAAGTTCGGTTTTCGTTTTTCTTTTAGCAAGTTCAATAGCTTTCAGCAGCAAAAATGTTTTTTTATCCTGTATAATATCGCCGCCTGTTTGTTTGCCTGTTTTGCCCGGTTTGCCAAACACATCCAACACATCGTCTTTTAATTGAAAAAGCATTCCGAGACTTTCACCTGCAACTTTCATCTTATTGCAATCGCTTTTAGAAGCCCCTGCAGTAATAGCGCCCATAGACATGGAAGCAGCAAATAATGCAGCCGTCTTCATGCTTATCATATTCAGGTAATCGTCTATACTCACCCGCGCTTTGGTTTCATACTCCATATCAAACTGCTGACCTTCGCATACTTTTAATGCAGCGTCATTAAACAATATAAAAATAGAAGGCAAATATTTCGGGGGTGTTTTGTTTAATTCCTGATAAGCTTTTATCAATAAGGCATCGCCGCTGAGCAGGGCTACATTGCTGTTCCATTTTACATGTACAGTTGGGTTTCCTCGCCGTAAGGGAGAATTATCTGTAATATCATCATGTATCAAGGTAAAGTTGTGGAACAGCTCAATGGCAATAGCAGCCGGGAGTGCATCTTTCACTTGTCCCTTAAACATTTTGCAGGTCAATAGTAACAATGATGGCCGCAAACTCTTTCCGCCAATAGATAACATGTATTGCATGGGCTCGTATAGCTCGCGGGGCTCCCGGGGAAGGCTTTTACAGAAAACGGTTATTTCTTTTTTTATCCGTTTCTGTATGGATAAAGGTATATTCACTGCCGCTTGCTTTATAATATAAACCGGGTATCATCGAGAATCCTCTTCAAGCCATCCTCAAGTGTTACAGGGTCTCTTGAAAGCAGTTTCCGCATACGGGTAATATCAGGTTTACGGCGGGTCATATCACCTTCAGGCAAGGGAGGTAAATTAAGAATCTCCGACTTGGAATGGGTTAGTTTCACAATCAGTTTCGCAATGTCGGCAATATGTATTTCCAGGTCGCCGCCGATGTTTACTACATCATTTACATAAAGGTTATTATTAAATGCGCTTACACAGGCATCTACGTTATCATCAATGTAGCAGAAGGTGCGGGTTTGCAATCCGTCGCCATATAATTCGATGGGTTCATTTTTTAGCGCACGCGCAATGAATTTTGAAATCACAAAATCTTTTGTTTGGCGTGGCCCATAGGTATTGAAGAATCGGAAAATGGTATACTCAAGTCCATATTCCTGCTGGAATGCTTTCAGGTACGATTCGCTTGCATTTTTCACGATAGCATATGGAAGGCGGGAGTTTAACGGTGTAGTTTCTTCATGTTGCGGGAAGTGAAAAGATTCTCCATATACTTCGGAAGATGATGAAAAGTAAACCCTTTTTACCCCACAGTTTTTAGCCAAAGAAAGCAGATGGTGAATACCGGAAAGATCATTCAGCACTTTTACCGGATTTTCAAGAGTACGGGTAACACCAACTAATGCAGCGTAATGAAATATATAATCGAACGACTGGGAATACATGATGCCCGCAACATCCCTCCATTCATTTACGTCGCACTTGATGAAGCGTACATTGCCATAAGGCGATTGAGGTACTTTATCAATACTTCCCGTAGCCAGATTATCAATAATAACCAATGAATTATTTTTATCCGCCGCTAATTTTTCTGCCAGCGAACTGCCGATAAACCCGGCACCACCGGTTACAAGAATTTTATTCATAATATTTTATATTAACTCGTTTTAATTTTTTTCCTGCGTTCTGCATATTTGGATACTAATATACTTACTTCGAACAATATAAACAGTGGAATTGATACAATTACCTGCGAGGCCACATCGGGCGGGGCAATAAGCGCTGCCACAACGAGTATGACAACAGCGGCGTGGCGCCTGTATTTCTTCAGGAAAGCGGGAGAAATGAGGCCAATATTGGTAAGAATATAGGATACCACCGGCAATTCAAAAATGACGCCTGACCAAAAGACCAGTGTTGTAACCATAGAGATATAAGAGCGCACATCAATATAGTTCTTCACGATTGTGCCACTCATTTGGAAACGGCTTAAAAAACTGACTGTCCAGGGTACGATGATGTAATAGCTGAAGCACACTCCCATAAGAAATAACAGGCTGCTAATAATAACAAAACCTCTTGCCGATTTCAATTCTTTATCTTTCAGGGCCGGTTTTATAAATCGCCATAATTCCCATAGTATGTAAGGGATTGTAAGTATCAACGCTGCCACAAAAGTCCCCCAAATACTCATCATAAGCTGGCCGGCCATCACCGTATTGATAAGGGTTATGTTCACCTGGTCCATACACAAATCACCACCCAGGTTCAGCATACGTGAAAGGTGGCAAAGTGCCCGGTAGGTAAGAAAGGAAGGCTTTGTGGGCCCGAAAAGGATAACATTGAAAACAAAATCGTTGAAGAAAAACATTACCCCGGTGATGACGCAAAGCACCAGTACCGACCGGATAATGTGCCACCTTAAAGCTTCCAGGTGGTCAAGAAATGACATATTGTTTTTTGTTCCGAAAAAACTCCTGATACGATCCAGCATAAGTAAAAATAAGATTTATGATGTAAGAATTATGATATTTGTTGCTTTCTCAAATCCTAAATCATATATTCCAAATCTTAAATCCTAATAATGGACAAAAGAACGAAAAAAAACCTTTCGGATGAAGCTATATTGCTAAGAATCCGTAAATATTGTGCCTTGCGTGAGCGAAGTACTAAAGAGGTTCGCAAGAAATTGACGGAAATAGGCGTACTGGAGGATAAAATCCCAGTGGTTATTCAAAAACTGCAGCATGAAGGCTTTTTAAATGAACAACGCTATGTATCAGCCTATGCAAGGGGTAAATTTCGTAATAAAAAGTGGGGAAAAAGGAAAATAGAGATGGAATTAAAAAAACAAGGCATAGGGGAGGATATGCTGGAAAAAGGACTCCTTGAAATTGAAAATGAAGATTATTTGCAGGCACTGGATAGATTGCTCCTAAAAAAATGGAAAGTGATACAGTCCAAACCTATTGGCGATACTTATATAACGGATGATATATTTTCACCTGCCGTGCAAAAGTTACTTAACTACGCCATTCAAAAGGGATTTGAATACGAAGTGGTAATGGAACGAATAAAGAAGATGCTGTAAGCTCTTACTTTTTATCAGGAAAATTCACTACCGGAGCTTTTGAAGCAGCTTCGTCCGATTCAAAATAAGCCCTTGATTGCATACCGAACATTCCTGCAAAAATATTTTGTGGGAAACGGCGTATGTAGGTATTAAATCCTTGTGCAACTTCGTTAAAACGACGTCTTTCGGTAGCAATACGGTTTTCGGTACCTTCCAATTGTGCCTGTAAGGCCAGGAAGTTTTGGTCGGCTTTTAAGTCAGGATATTGTTCTACTGAAACGAGCAGACGGGAGAGTGAAGAACTCACCTGGGATTGTGCTTGTTG
>Ga0206987_1029_pt1 | contig 33408 bp, 42 predicted proteins | sample Alteio_BWMinCont_11_FD_153281 | JGI IMG/M metagenome (GOLD analysis project Ga0206987, IMG submission 153281) | Enriched cells from forest soil in Barre Woods Harvard Forest LTER site, Petersham, Massachusetts, United States -... | ecosystem: Environmental > Terrestrial > Soil > Temperate forest >... | reverse complement strand
CGGTGGTAGGTTTCCTGGCGATTCTTCATCGCGAAAATGCGGTCACCGAAGCAGCCCCGACAAGGTCTGAAAGAACTCTGTGGGGGTGGCGATGCGCAGCGACGTCCGCTGAGCAACCGCCTTCGTGAAATGCTTGGTATTGTGGGTTACCAGCCAGTCGGGCTTGCTGGCCATCGCGGACAAGATTACCGGAACGTCGGCAGCATGCCGAATCAGATGGCGGCTTGAGTGCACCAGGTGCTTGTCGGGATATGGAACAAGTTCGGGATGGGTCAGCTTGATCAGGCGATGGTAGTCCTCAATCAACTGATCAGCATCGCCTGACGGCAGATGCTCCGCATGAAGCAGCAGATTCTCCTCCACCTCCTCACGAACTGCTTCTGCTAGAACCAAACTGCAGACCTTCGCGGCACAAAGCGAAAGAATGGCCTTGTCGAGCCCCCAGGGAGAAACGATTCCGCCGGTCATAACATTCGAGTCAAGGAACAAGCGGATTCTGCGCCTAGTGGTCACTTTCCACGTTGGCTGCGAGTAACACGCCGGGATCCGCCGGGAGATGGCGTCTTCCCATAGCGACGGGTGTAAACGCGGTTGCGGGCCTGCGGGAGGGTAGCGAGCAGATCTTCCGCCGCCAAACCGGCAGCCGTGAAACGCTCATTCAGCTGTTGGCAAAGTTGGTCGAAACGCTGCTGTTGCGGCAGAAGGATGAGTCCATCCCCCAAGCGGAGAACGGCAAAGGGAGCGCCCGTCCCCAGCCCAAGGTCATGGCGAAACTCTTTGGGGACGGTCAACTGGCCCTTTTCGCCGATCTTGGTCGTGGTCAGGTATTCGAGCGTAGTCGAATGATTTGCCATTGTGGTAGGAAAATCCTACCACACAGGGCAGCGGCCTCCAAGGTGCGAAAAGACGGACGGATTGCGAAACGCAACGGAAGAAAAGGTGGACCCCTTACCTGTTCCCTTTACGCCTCTCCTTCGCACATTTAGAATCGATGACAGGCCGACGTAGCTCAGTTGGTAGAGCAGCCGATTCGTAATCGGCAGGTCAGCGGTTCGACTCCGCTCGTCGGCTCCATTATTTTTTCCAGTGCTTATGCGGCCTTCACGCTGATTCAAGAGACTTGGAAGCCTTCTTGCTGTTGCCCATTTGTTGCCCAACTTTGGCCCGCCGTAGTGCGCCCTCAAGCTGGCGCATGGCCTTCCGCCCCGCTGTTTGCCGCTCAATCACTATGTAGTGCGCCGCCGTGGTCTCAACGCGCGCGTGCCGCAAGATACCCTGGATGACCTTGGGTGGCACGCCCAACGTGTACAGGTTAGTGGCGAGGCCGCGCCTGAAAGCGTGCCAACCGTACCAGCGGTCACCCAACACAGGCCGGATTTCCCGCTTGGTTAGGTTGTCCAGATTCAACGCGAAGCCCTTCTTGGGGCCGGTAAACAGGTAGCCAACCTTGGCCACGCGGCGCTTGTGCTCGTCCAGAATCCTCCGCAAGGGAGCGATGACCGGCACAGCGCCGGTTGATTTATCCGTCTTCGTTTCATCCACATGGGTGCGCCAGACCCCTCGCCTCACATGTAGTTCCTTCCCCGTGTAGTCCTCCCACTTTAGGCCGCGAATCTCCGACTCCCGTAGGCCAGAAAACGCGGCCACGGCCACGGCTGTGCGCGCCGGTTCGCCAAGCTCCCCGAGCATCACGCCTATCTCTTTCAGTGTGTAGGCACGTGGCTCGAATTTCGACCGTGTGCCCTCGGCTTTTGAGCCGGTAATCGGATTCGCGGTTCTGATGAAATCCTTTTGCCGAGCAATCGTGAAGGCTGCGCTCATGACGGTTTTAATCCGCATGAGCGATTGGTGGCTCAGCCGGATTGAATCCAAAACATCCTGGGCGTTGGCTGTTGTGAAGTCTCGCAACCGAATGTGGCCGATTTTGTCTTTCAGGTAGTACCGAAACGTGTCACGGTAGAAGCGCACTGTGGAAGGCTTACGGCGTGATTCCACATGGGGCAGGAAATGCGATTCAAAAAACTGCGTAAAGGTTAGGCCGCCTTCCGGCAATGCGCCGCGATTCACGGGCACGAGCTGGCGGTCAATCAAATCCTGCAAGTCTTTTCGTGACCGATAATCGTCGTTGACCGGGGCCAGCCGTTTACAAGCGCGTTTCCGCACAGTTTTTCCATCCACGATTTCGTCGCGGTAGAATCGCAAAAACCATGCGCCGTGGCGCTTGAATAAATTACCGGCTTGCACGCTGCCACCTTAGCGGAACCTTTGCCATCATCGCAAGGAGGTTGCGGTCTTGCCATGATTGCAAGCTCTGAAACCCGCGCCAGATGCGGATTTCCGTTGATTCGGGGCCGCGAGGTTTGTTAAGATAGATTTCGTAAGACGGCGTGCGGTAAAGCCTACCGCAACCACAGCGCCGCAACTTACTGTAACCGCGTGCCAGTGGATGCCGCATTCAAGGTGGATGCGGATACCCCTAAACCACTGGAATCTTTTACGCGCACCTTGCCGTGGAATCAGGCAAGGAGCCAGCGCGAATGCCAGCCCTTACGCAAGACATTTTGACCCCTGAGGAAGTTGCGGCGCTGCTGCGTGTGCCCCAATCGTGGATATACGCCAAGAGCCGCCGTCGCCAGCGGAATCCGTTGCCAACCTACAGGATTGGCCGGTATCTGAGATTCAGCCGGGCCGCCGTGCTGGCATGGCTGGAAAAGCAAAGCAATGTTCCGCCAAGAATGCTAATTAAGAGGCCGTCAACAAAAAGGAACGATGGGGTTCTTATAGTCCACCCCCTTGAGTTGGCGCGCTAACACGCCGTAACACGGGCCGGTAATTTTGGAGGGATGCGTCTCCTAATCCGCATCAGGGGCAAAGTCTGTTCGCGCAGCTAGATGCCTAAAACGCCGGGTCGCGCATGGCTTACCACGCGAATCCCAACTTTCACAGTTGGGTGGGATAAAGGGATGATGGAAACTACTGCAATTTCTGTTCACGAAAACCTCGATTTTTTCTGCACAGCCGAATGGCACTTATCGCGTTTGAATAAGTATGCCGCTTTAGTCTACGCACATGCCTTGCATGTCACGTCCAAAGCGCGACGAAACGGCCAGCCGCCAAAATACTTTCCAGCCTTGACTAAAATCGCTGCTTATTACGGCGCGGATTTGCGTTCGATTCGCAAAGCGGTTCGAGAACTCGTCAAAAGCGGATTCTTTGTCAAACTGAAGGAGCTTCCCGGCAAGCCAATTTCATACCGGCCTGTGGAGCATAAAGAATGGGCCGGACGCTTTCCGAATCGTTGCTTGGTGAAACTAGAACAGGCGTGGTCGGATATAGAAAAAGACGACCTAGTCATTCGCTTGCACGCGGCCAGTGCCGGACGGTTAATATTGCGAACCAACTTTGTGAAAGGAATGCGGAACACTGGCCTAAGCGATGGCGAAATCGAAACGCAGTGGAACGTGTTTGACACGGCTGAGAATTCAACCGGCCAGCACTTGTATGGCCGCTTTATGAAACACTTGCGCGCATTCGCGGAGACGAAAAACTAGCTATGACCCCTCACATTTGATGTGAGGGGGACCCCCTGCATCAAATGCAGGTACTCTACTCACATTTGATGCAGGATGGATGGTACATGAAATGTGAGCCTGAGAGCACCACGCTAGTGGAAGAGAGAGAAGCCGAATCAAGTCAACGATACCGCGAAGCGGGACGTGCGACAGGCGCTTCGCGCCTTGGTTCTCTCAAACCCAAAGGCTACCGCCTTTGGAAACCGTAAGAAGCAACACCAAAACCAGAAAGGAAAATCATGTGGATTATTGAACTGAAACAGACCAACGGCAAAGGGGCCGGAATGATTGCTATAGATTCGCCGCTGGCCGCTGATGCAGGGGATGCGATGAAACTTGCCGTGCGTTTGCTGAAAGAATCTGGCGCGCCACAGAACGATACGATTTCACTATCCGCGCCACGACGCGCCGATTACATCCTCAACAACGGCCCGCTTTGGACTGACAGAGGCATTTCAGCGAAACCGCGCGGCACCGCGTAACACGCCGTTGACAGTTTGTATGGCAGCAAATTCACAGCCCGAATGGAGATTGCTCGCGCGACAGCAATTCCCCGGATTTTCCGTGACCGGAACTGGGCCATTTGCTGTTCCATATTCCGGCAGTTCGCTGATTATCGAGCTTTTCGAGCATGAATTGCTTGCTAGAAGTCGCGCCGCAGAAATTGGTGCAAAGATGTTTCAGCTTCAGTTACCGGAACCCCGCCGCCAATTCCGCGCGCCGCACATCCGAGATTAGCAACCATGAAATGCCCCAGAGGTCACAAAGTCTATCGGTCGTGGAAACATGCCAACAGCGACATGCAGAAAATGATTGACCGTGCGAAGCGCACCGGCGAGGGCGGAAATAGTTGGAAACGCTTAAACATTTTCCACTGTCTTGACCACTGGCACATTGGCAGAAATAAACGACAGATTGGTGCTCCAACGTTTGCCTTCCTGCGACAACGCTTAGCCCATCTGGAAAAAGAGTGGGACAAGATGAATCGCCAGCGCGCCGCGTTGCTCGGCCAGCTTATCGCTATCGACCAAACGTTTTCCGGCCAGCAATCACGATAGAGAAAAACGGGCTAGAAACAACCAACGACCCCAGCCCCGACAACACCACACCGACCCAATCAATCCAGTGCGTATATCACATGGCAGCTTTGCACGGCTGGCCGCAGACCTATCGTCAGCCGGTTGGCCGCTGGTAACTGGCATTGCTGGCGACGACGGCGCTGTAGCAATCGTCAAAGGGCCAGCAGATATGCGATTTCATCCGTGCTTTTCATAGTTCCATTGCGATTCCGCGCTGTTTCTATCGCTACTTGGCCGCGCGCAATGCTGTGCTGATTCTTGGCCGCAGAAATAGAAGCCATAGGCCTCCTCTTTTTGATTTTGGGCCGCGCTGTACAGGCGCTCGCCAGTTTTTCAGACGCCCAATTTTTATTCCAGCGGAGTTTCCAGCGGATTGTTTTGCACGGCGACGGCTTTAAGCTGACCCGTAACACATAAGCGGTCACATTAGTAAGCCTTTCTTGTAGTAAGGAGACCCCGACATGGACACAACTGAAGCCGGTAGAAAGGGCGGACTCAGCCGTTCTGCCAAGAAAAGTGCCTCCAGCCGCCGCAATATCGCCAAGGCACGCGCCGTTACCGCCGAGGCGCTGGCCGCATGGCGCGCCGCTTGTAAGAAAACCGATGTTGCGGGCGATGCATTTTACAATGCTAATCCCGCCGACAATTCTGACGCTTATTCGGCGTATGCAAAAGCTGGCGATGTCGAAATGAAAAGCCTCAAGAAAATCGAAAAGCTTTTACCCGTGCTTTTTGTTCATAGAAATGGGAGTCAAAATAATGGCCGGTAGACCGCCACTTTCCGAGGAAGAAGCGTGGCTGCGCGGCACCAAGTCGCAAGCACGCACAAACTACAAGTCAATTTTCGTTGGCGGCCGTCCGAAAAAGCCTAAAGATTTATCGCCGTTTGCCAGCGACGAATGGGACCGAATTGTGCGCCAGCTTGTTGCACGTGGAACCGCCACAAGATTGGATGCCAGTGCCCTGGAGGCCTATTGCCGTCATTTTGCGATGTGGCGCGGCCTTATGGTCGAGGCGGAAGAACACCCCATGATTGACGAAGTAATCTTGGACAAGAACGGCGAACCGCATACGCGCCGAATCGTCAATCCTGCTCTCAAGCAAGCAACCGTCCTTGGAAATCTACTGGTGCGCAGCCAGCGGGAATTTTCCGCAACGCCAGCGAGTCGAGAAGCAACAAAACCCGCCGCGCCGCCCGCGCCGCCGAAGGATGCGATTGTTCCCGGCTCAATGCGCGACCTCGAGCGGAAACTGGCCGCCTATGCAGCGGGAGAGTTAACCGACGAGGAGGAGAGCGAATGAATCAGCAACAGGCAGCGGAGCAGTATCGAGAAATAGCGGCGCGCTGGCGGCCCTACTTGGAAGCCGTCGGCATTGATACCGGCGATTGGCTGCCGCACGACATTTTCACGCTGGCCCAGCTTGTGCGTCGCGACAAGGATGTTGAAAAAGCTGGCCGCATGTTAAGTATCGCATGGTCACAGGAGCGAAGGGCAACGGCGGAAAACGAACCGTCGCTGGACGATTTCGCAAAGCTTGGACGCGATGTACTTCATGAGCACGTCATGACGTGGGTTCCCCCGAATTTAACCCTACAGGCCGTCCACTTATTGCCGCTTGCGAAAAAAGCTACATTGAAATCCAGAGTTCTCAACGCCCGCGCACGTAACACGCTCCGGTAATTACAAGAACACTTCTGCTGCTTCCAAGTGGCCAACGTTGGAAAGCTCCTTCCGGCGTTGGCCATTTCTGTTCCTACTGAATTGCGCTTTCGACGAAGCCGTCACAGCGCGCTGAGACAGTAGCGGCGCGAAAAGCGCAGATTCCTTGGCTGGAATCCCACAACATTTTCTAAGAAATCTCCGCACTGGAGACTTCCCAAACCTTTCCAGCCATTTGGGAACCGTGGGCCGTGTCTCCAACCACGGCCCACAACTTTCCGCCCGCTAGTCCTCCGGGACGGAAAGGTAATTATGTCTCAGCTAAAAGAACTCAGAGAAAAACGCGCGAGCATCCACGCACAGGTTGTGGAATCGCTCAAGCAGCCGCAGAGCGTCGAAGTCCGCTCGAAAGTGGACACGATGCTGGCCGAAATCGAAACCATCGGCGGCGACATTGCGCGGATTGAAAGAAGCGAGAAAGTTCAGGCCGAGCTTGAGGGGCGCGTTGCCCCGAATGCGCCCGAAAATCGTGGCGACAACAAGGTACAGGCCGCTGCCTACCGCAAGGCTTTCAGCGAGTATCTGACCAAGGGTGCGCCCGGTTTCAAACACGGCAATGGTTGCTCGCCGGAAACCTACAAGCTCCTGAGCGACGTGCGAACCGGCATGGCGGTGCCTGAAAAGCGCGACCAGATTGCTGGCACCCAGAGCATCACGTACACGGAAGGAACCACCGGCGGCTATTTCGTACCGGCTGGTTTCGTGTACGACATCGAGAAAGCGACACGGTATTTCGCGCCGCTGCTTGACCCCTCGGTGCTCCGCGTTATCGAAACTCAAACCGGCAACGTGTTGCCGTTTCCTACCGCGAACGACACGGTTCAGGCTTGGACAATCCTGGGTGAAGCCGTACAGGTTCAGTCCAACAACGGCAACCCCACGTACTACGAGAACTATCCGACGGCTGGCTCGGCTCCTTCTGGTCAGCCCGGCGACGTGGCTCTCGGTAGCGTGCCGCTTGGCGCTTACAAAGGAACGACCGGCATCATCCGCGTTTCTTTGGAATTGCTTCAGGACTCGGCTTTCAGCTTGGAAGCTTTCCTGTCCGAGGCTTTCGCACTACGCCTTGGCCGTGGCTACGAGTATTACCTGACCAACGGTAACGGCGCTGGACAGCCCACGGGAATTCTTCCCGCGATTGCTGCCAGCGGCGCAACGCCCATCACTGCCTCCGGCCAGCCAAACTACGGCGCTGTTTCCGGCAACACTGGCGCGAACAGCATCGGGTATCAGGATTTAATCAACCTGATTCATTCCGTTGACCCCTCGTACCGGCGTGGCGGCAAACTCATGCTCCACGACAATACCGTGGCCAGCCTGAAACGCCAGATTGACTCTTTCGGTCGCCCGCTGTGGGTGCCGTCGATGAAAGATGGCGAGCCTGACACTCTGTGTGGCTACCCCTTCGTCGTGAATCAATCCTTCCCGCAAATCTCGGCCAGCGCCACGACTGTGGCTTTCGGACAGTGGAGCAAGTTCGTTGTCCGCAAGGTCAAGGATTTGCAGGTTGTGCGCTTGGATGAACGGTTTGCCGATTATGGCGAGGTCGCTTACGTGGCCTTCAGCCGTATCGACAGCAACCTTGTTTGGAAGGGCAGCTCTTCGGCTGTGCCTCTGAACACACTCCAGCAGCACTCGTAATCAATTTCCTAGGGGCCGTTTGCCAACCAGCAGCGGCCCCTAGCCCAACTTTTTCAGAGGAGAAAAACTTTATGGATTCCGAAATGGGAACAGCTATTGCCAATCTCAGCGAGGCGTCGTTGGCGAATGCGCGCCGCGAAGCACAGATACGAAAACCGCAACCGCAAGTACGCCAACTTTCCGAGGCGGAAGCGTGCGCGCGTATGGTCGCCGCCGAATTGCCGACTGTAGCGAAGCAAGCCAAAGAATTGGCGCGCCAGCGCAAGCAAAAGTTCTAAGCAACAAAAAGGGGAACGCTACACAGTTCCAGAAAAACGAGGCAACACCATGAAACTCACACCAGCCGCCGCATTTGAAATGCGGCGCTTAACCGAGAAGCTCAACGAATTCATGAACAAAGGCTCGGCTCTGACGCGGAGTGAAGCAAAAGAAATGGACGGCATCATGGCTCAGATGAAAGCCATTCGTGAAGCTGGCATTTCCGATTCCGATTTCCAGCGCGCACAGTCCGAAGCGATTGGCGAAGAACTTCGCGCTGAGGCTTTGCGCGACCGCGAAACGCACGAAAAGGCATTCCGCTCTTTCGTGACCGGCAAATCGGACGAAACGATTGAGCAGGAACTTCGCCTCAATCCCAACTTCTTGGCCGGTTCGGAAACCATTTCCTACACAGCCGGTACGCAAGGTGGCATGTTGGTGCCCCAAACCTTCATGTCCGGCGTTGTCGAGGGGATGAAACAGGCCGACGCGATTTTCTCGCCGGAAGTTTCAACCGTTATCACTTCGCCCACGCTGGCGCTTAATCCTTTCCAGATTCCCGGATGGGACCTGTCCACGATTGCGGCCACGCGAGTGGATGAAGGCGTGCAGCATTCAAGCGACGGCGTCATGCCGATTACGCAAAAGCTGCTCAACAGTTGGAGCTATCGGCTTTCGCTGGCAGCTTCGCTTGAATGGGAAGACGACCAGCAAGTGTTCGCTACGGCTCTGGCCGCAATGTCCCGCGCTTTCGGCGTTGGTTTTGCGCGTGGTATCGGCGCTGACCTTGTGAACGGTTCCGGCTCCAGTGACCCGTCAGGAATCCTCAACGGATTGTCCACGAAGTACACCACGGCCAACAGTGGCAAGGTCGTGCTCGATGACATCACAGCCGTGTATTTCAGCGTTGACCGCATTTACCGCGCTTCCAGCAAGTGCGCGTGGTTGGTTAACGATGCGGCTTACCAGCAAATCCGAAACGCAACGGACAACAACGGCCGTCCGCTGCTTTCCGTCGAGAACGACAAGGAAATCCTCATGGGCAAGCCGGTTTATTTCTGCCCGTCGTTGCCCGATTACAACGCCTCGCTTGGCACGCAACATCCCGGTTCGTTTTGCGTGTTTGGCGATTTGTCGCATTTCATTGTGCGGCTGTCCAACATGTACCTGCGCCGGTCGATTCAGGCCAGCGGATACATCGAGTACGGCCTCGCGTTGTATCCGGCAATCATGCGCGCGGACAGCGTTTTGTTCGACCCTACGAGCGGCACGAATCCGCCCGTTGTGGCCGCTGCCCTTCACTCTTAACAAGCTTGCACCGGACATCCTCTGGCCGGTGCATTCCCCGGGGCACAGGAGTGCGAACCCTGTGCCCCACCCTTTGAAAGACCGCGATGGCTGAATTTCACAATGCGCGCCGCGCCCCGAGCAAAGGCACACCCGGTGATGTGTATTGGGTCAACAACGCGGCTGAAAAAACTCACGACCTGTACATCGCTATTGCCGATGGCACGCTGGTCAACCTCTCCGACCTGATTAACCGCGCACCAAACGCGCTGGCCGTCGGGCCGAAGGGCGATAAAGGCGACCAAGGAATACCGGGACGCGACGGCATCAACGGTAGCAATGGCCGAGCCGGACAAGACGGCCAAAGTATCTCAGGGCCGAAAGGCGAGCGCGGCGAGCGCGGAATTCAGGGTTTACCGGGCAAGGATGGTCGAGATGGAAAAGACGGCCAAAGCATTATCGGCCCGAAAGGCGACAGGGGAGACAAGGGAGAGCGCGGCGACGTGCTTTTCGTTGGCCCCGAGGAAATGAAAGCCGCCGTCGAGAGAGCCCGCAACGACCTGATTCAGTACCGCGCCAGATTCCATGCGGCCATTGCCGACCAAATTCAGCACAGCTCGCATTTACCGCACAGCATAAAGCAAATAGTGATTACGCGATTGCGCGAGGTTGAGCGCATCGTCGGGAGTTAAACAATGAATTGGATGACACGCATTCTCGACTCTATTGGATTGGAGCGGCGCACAAGCATTGAGAATCCGCAAACGCCGCTCAGTTTCCCCGCGGAGTGGTTGCTGGATATTTTCAACGGTGGCCGTACCGATTCCGGTATCCGTGTTTCGGAGATGACCGCGCTGCAAGTGGGCACTGTCTTTGCTTGCGTCAATACGATTTCCAACGGCGTGGCCAGCTTGCCGTTGCACGTGTATGAGCGCCTGCTGAAGGATGGCCGCGCCGGTAAGCGAATCGCGCCCGACCACCAAATCTACAACCTGTTGCACAACGAACCTAACGTCGAAATGTCCACAGCAACTTGGCTCAAGACGCTTATGGTTCACGCCTTGCTGTGGGGCAACGGCTACTGCGAAATCGAGCGCAACGAAGCGGCACAGATTATCGGCCTGTGGCCCCGCAATCCGGCGCGCACGCGGCCTATCCGCAATACGCGGCCAATCACTATCGAAGGTGATGTGCTGCCACCCGGAACGTTGCTGTTTGAAACCAGCGAAAGCTTGATGAACAATTCCGACCCCACCTCGGCTGACAACCTTGAGATGAACGACAACCATAACGGCTTGCGGCGGCTGGTGTTGGCCGAGGACATGTTGCACGTGCCTGGGCTTTCCCTTGATGGCCGGTTGGGACAATCAACGGTGTATCTATCGCGCCAGATAACAGGACTGGCACTTGCGACTGAGAAGTACGGCGCAAAGTTCTTCGGCAATGGCGCGCGACCGGCTGGAATTCTGACCATACCGAATGCGCTTGAAGACAAGGCATTGGAAAACCTGCGGCGTAGTTGGGCCGAGGCACATGGCGGCGAAAACCAGTTTAAGGTTGCCGTGCTGGAGCAGGGTGTCAAGTTTGAAAAGATAGCGTCCACGCCGGACGAAGGTCAGATGAATGCAACGCGTCAGTATCAGCGCACAGAAATTTGCGCGGTATTCGGCGTGCCGGTACACATGGTTGCGGCCAGCGATAAAGGCGGCAGCGGCAAATCGAACGTCGAGCAAAACAGCATCGAGTTTGTGCTGTATTGCCTCCATCCTTGGCTGCACGCTCTTGAGCAGGAATTCGCAAGGAAGCTCTTCCCCAAGGTTGGCCGCACAGCAAACAAATTCTTCGCGCACTTTGATACGCGCCGGTTGATGTATCCAGACGCCGAATCGCGCGCCAAGTTTTACGCCAGCGGCAAGCAATGGGGCTATCTGAATACCAACGACGTGCGGGAACTCGAAGACATGAATCCGCTGACCGATGGTACCGGCGACACGTACTGGGCACCCGTGAATATGCAACCGGCTGACATGCCGCTTACTGGCGGGCCAGCAGCGGAATCTCACTTGACGATGAAATCCAAGCTGCTACCAAGTAAATCCGGCTTGCCGGAAATCAAACCGCCGATTGACAACAATATCGCGGCGTAAAGAGTTTTTGAGTTTCAGGGAACAACACCGCGAGGCCCGGACCCGGCTTACCTTTCGTGTTGCGAACGGACGCATCTTTGTCTGCCAAACTTCAAAGGTGCGTTCGGCCCTGATAAGCATTGGAAGTAAATGCCACTTGAAACCACAAATCGAAACCTCTCCTCGCACTTGCAACGCTGCGACGAATGCGATGCGCTACGCACCCACAGTACTCAGAACGGCTATGAGCAGCCGGACGGGACTATCGAGTGGCGCGAGGAAGTTAACGGCTGTGGCAAGCACCGCGCGATTCCGCTTCTTTACAAGTTGGACGGCACGGTTGTGGAGTGGAAAGGATAAAGACCTGTAACACGCGCCGGATAGATAGACGGCGAGCTGGCAGATTGCAAAACCGGCGACGACCCGTTGTCGGGGAATACCCCGACGCCTGTGTTACGCAATGGAAGACGCAACCCTGCGCGTGGGACAGAAACGCGCAAAGTCTCCAGCATACTTTGGTCAAAATCGCTGGCGCAGGATTGACGCTCAATCCGTGGAATAACCTCCGGGGCTCAGACGTTGGTAGCGTCTGGGCCATTTTTGTTCCTGTAACACGCGCCGGTAAAGTTGCGAACGAAGACGGAGAGTCGCTGCGTCTTTACTTCGGCAGCGCGGCGGCTCTTATTTTTATGCTTGAATCCCTCGCATCCCGGCGCAGCAAGTTCACGGACGTTGGCCTTCAGTTCTTGAACGGCCACGACAACCCCAGTGGCTACATGCCTACCTTCGTGCGTACTGGCCGCTCCAGAAGGTACATTCCCGAATTTGCTTTCAACGATGAGATGTTGCGGCACGTGATTCTTTTCAGGGCGTGGCGCTTCCTTCACGCAAAGAGGCCGATGCCCCCAATAGCAACTCTTAATTACAGACTGCTTGATGCCTCCTGTACGGAACACGCCAAACGCTGCAATCGTTGGGACTGGCAGAACGCCACTACCAAATGCAGCACGTACATGTCATGGCTAGGTATCGTGGCCTACAGCGCGTGGCGGCTTCGTTACTTCTCTTCAGAAATCTCGAGGGACCTCAATGTCTCTTATAGCAGTGTCATCCGAACGATAAACGGACTTGTTAAGGTAGCGGGTCTCTTAGGCTTTCCCACCCGCGCGCGCGGCCACAACTACGGCAAGCGTCTTACCCACGGTTTCAAACGTCGGCCTATGGACTTGCGGCGCGTGCTTGCAATGCGGAACGCCAATGAGCCGGTATCCGCAATTGCCAAGGCAACCGGGGAAAGCACTTGGCGAATTCGCAAGGCACTACGGGAAAACGGTTATGAGCTTTCCATTACGCTGGGCAACAAGCTCCGAAAACTTATTCCCGAGGCAATCGCGGCGATGCGCGCGCGCATGAAGGCCTTTCACGAAGACCCGGAGTTCAAACGCAAATGGCGCGCGGCCTCGATAAAGGACTTGACTGGTCAGCGTTTTGGATTCGTCGTTGTGGTTGGCGATTCGGGCGAGCGAAGCAAAGGCAGCATCAAGTGGAAATGCCAATGTGATTGTGGCAAGACCGCAAAGCTTTCTGCTGGCGATTTACGTTCCCGCCAACGTCTGAGGGGCGGTTGTGGTTCTATCTGTGCGGCGCGCAAGGCCGATAGAGCGGCCAAGGTTGCGACCAATGGCACGACGCAAACGCAAAATTAAGATTGATATGACCGGCCAACGCATCGGTCACTGGTCAGTCATCGGGCTGTCCCGAAAGCGCACGCCACGTGGCGGCGTGCTATGGCGCTGCAAGTGTGATTGCGGCAAGAACAAGTTGGTATGGGGCGTCAGTCTACGAAACGGCGAGTCCAAAACTTGTGGTTGTAAACGCGGCTACAACTTGCCAGCGTGGTGTCGCCGTCAAACGTTGACGCGCAATTCGTACAGCGCCATGCTCGGAAGGTGCACGTATCCCAAAAACGTGGATTGGCACAATTACGGCGGACGCGGCATCACAGTTTGTGAACGGTGGCGCGGCGAAAGAGGAATGCTCAATTTCTGCACCGATATGGGGCCACGGCCAGCGGGCAAAACTCTCGACCGCATAAATGTGAATGGAAATTATGAGCCGGGAAATTGTCGGTGGGCAACGCCAGCGGAACAAGCGGCCAACAAACGGCCACGCACAGCGGATGATGAGGTTGCGGCTGATTGCGGATTCGGGGAGTAATCGGCGTGCTCCGTGGCCCAGGAAACGGACGGCGCGGGGGAGGTTAGCGCCGTCCATATCAAGGCCAGCGGCATGAGCAACAGCGGCCAGAATGCCAGCAGCAGAATCACAAGAGCACCCACGGCTTTTTTTCTTCGGCTTTCGCCTGTGCGTGGCGCTTGTGCGCGCTGTGGTGTGTGATTGTCAGCCGGTGGAAACAGCGACCTTTGAAAGCGAGGCCAACGTAGTAGCTACGGTGGCCGCGCCCGCGTTGCGCCAAGACCTTGGCAATCTTCTTGTGCAACGCTTTCAATTCAGCGCGCGAAATGTGGACGGTTAAGTGGCCACTGTGCAGCCGATAGTAAAATGGTTTAGCCATTGTTCGCGCCCTCCGTTGGCGCGGCGATTCGGTTAGGCCGCGCGGCGTGCTGATACACGCCACGTGGCCGCTTTACTTGCCCGACTTTTTGTAGAGACCTTTCTTAATTAAGAGATTGCGGACGCGATTCTGGCCGGTGTTCTTGGGATAGCCCACGGCCAAGGCAATCTGATTCACATTCCTTCCTGCTTTGTACAGGCGCACAATCCGCGCCGGATTCCATTTCACTTTCGGATACGTTTTCATTGTTGCCTCCATGAGCGAGACAGTAGTGGAGACCTCCGGAGGGGAGCAACTCACGAGACGTAACTCCATCGGAGTTACCTTGCAGGAGTCTGAATTGACAAGGAGTCAGTGCGGTACTAGGCTTTCTTTGTGAATCCGCCCATCGATGGTATCTACGCGGTCTATTTGACCGGTTCGGCCTTACAAGGCTATGCGATGCTTACATTCGCAAACGGAGTAATTGTGGGCGCTGACTCCGGTGGCGTTAAGTACGATGGCACCTACGCCGATACGGCGACTGGCTATGCTGTGAAAATCAAACTGACGGTTCCCCCGCACACTGGATTGGTGCAGGGCGTCACTACAGGCGCTCAGGCTGATGTCAGCGACCTAGACTTTGAATTGCCGCTGAATTTTCTGACGCAACCCTTTATCCGAGTGAATCCGAAGTACGGCCCGGTTAACGCCAAGATAGTGAAGCTTCGATGAATGACCAAACCGCTCTGTTAATTTCAATCTTTAGCGCAATCGCAACCGCATTGGCCGCCTTCGCCGCATGGCGCGCACCTATGTCAGCAGCAAAACTTGCCGAAAAATTACGCCGTGATGGTGAGCAAGGTGCCGAACGCCAAAAGCAGAAGATGTACGTGTTCTCGCTGTTGATGCAAGAGCGCGCCGAGATTTATTCCGACAATGGCGTACGTGCCCTTAACTTGATTGACATAGTGTTTAATGAATCACGCGAAGTTAGAAATGCGTGGTCAGAATTGTACGGTGCATTCGAGATGAGGCCGCTCGTACAGCATCTGATTGACGAGCGACTACGCAGACTCCTATCCGCTATGGCGCAGGACATTGGCCTTTCTGACCAACTGCGCAATGATGACCTGGGACGCGTTTATTTCCCTCTGGTACAGCAGCAAAATCAGTTCATCAGAGATATGCAGCGGCAGCAAGCGTTTGCGAACTTGCAAGGCCAAGGTGCGGCTGGCGCGGCTGCTGCGGTCAATCCCGATGCGCTGTGGCCGCCTAGACCGTGAAAATGCAGACACCGAAGTAACCTTGCCTCGTCTGTGCCGTGGCCGGATACTGGCCGCTGGAGGCAAGCATGGCGAAACCAAAGCAAGAACAATTCCGACGCGAGCTACTAAAACTAATCAAAAAGCTGCGTAGCGGCAGGACGTGGCACGACCCAATCACAGCAGGGGAATTTGGCGAAATATTTGCGGAAGTAATGTGCCAGCTAGGATACAACGCAGGCGTGGTTGCTGGCGAAAGCAAACGCATGGCCGCGAAAGCGGGGAAGTGAGGAAGCATGGCGGATAAAATTCACGTGGTAGCGGATGATGGAAAACACACAGTAGCCGCCGAAGTCGATTCAGCACAGGCCGCCGGACTTGTTGTGCAAAAGCATATCGAAAGCATCAAACGCCACGGTCAGTTCCAGACCGAAATCAAGGTTTGGGTTGAATCGGCCAAGGGCGCTGTGCCCCGGTAACCGCACAAAAAGCTGGCCGGTAAAATGGTGTTAGACTTTGCTGGCGGGAGGAATTGAACGATGCCGCCTGCAAAACGCATTCTCGACGAAAAAACCAAAACCATCACACTGGAATTTGGCAACGGCCAAACCTTTGGCCCTATCGAACTGAACCCTACCAACGATGCTCTTACCAGAATGATTGGCACGCTGGACGGACGCATTTCGGCACTGGAAGCCAAGAGCAATTAAGGTTTCCGGGCATGGAAAACACAAAGCGCCGCAAGGTTTGGCCCCTGCTGTTCTTTATTCTCGCGCTGATTTTCTGGCTGGCCACAGTCTCGCACGATACGCTCGGTTTTGTTGCGCCGGTTGGTGGTGAAGCAATAGGCTTCAATTTGTGGACGGCGTTCGTGTGGTTTCTGTTTCTCTATTCGGCTTGGCGTCTGTACAAAGTACACCGCCCGGATAAGTGAAAGCTGTTCGGTCGCTAATCGTCAAGCACGGTCAACCCGCTGCCTTGAATCTGCACGCTTTTCTTTTCTCCATCCTCGCGAACGAAATACCACCAGCAATTCATAGTTGGATGGCGGCTTCCTCGGCGCGTCACATAGCCGTATGTTGGCTTACCTTCACTCCAGTTGAGCCGAACGCGGGTGCCGCGTTTCAAAGACTGGTCAATCGTTTCTTCTGGCATCTTTCCCTCCGACTCACGTAAGCCTACCAGAAGCTCGTCGGCGTTTCTGTTGCCCATTTGTTGCCCATTCCTGTGGCAACTACGGCCAAATGCCACTACTTGTGTGCAATGACAACGGCCTAAGTTGTTGAAGAATCACGAGGCCTAACGCCGTTGGCCGTTTCGTAATCGGCAGGTCAGCGGTTCAACTCCGCTCGTCGGCTCCATTCTTTTCTCTTTCCAAGAATCTCTATCCACTGCTGCGGGAGATTTTCGGGCGTTTGGGTTCGTGGCGCAGGCTGCGGCCTTCCACCAGATGGAACAACTCTTCGCCCAGGTTCTTGGCATGGTCGCCAGCGCGCTCGAAGGCCTGCGCCATCAATAACAGGTTGGTGCTGTAGTCGAATTCGCAATCTTTGTTTTTCAGATGACGGCGGAAGACACCGTGGCAGAGGTGGTCAATCTGGGTGTCGGTTTTCATCACCCAGTTCGCGGAATCGAGGTTTCGTTTCACAAACCCTTGATAGACATTTTCCAGCATCTTCTCCAGCACTTCGGCCATTGCGATCAGGTCCCGGCGGTCGTCTTTCTGCAGCCGCGACGACAAATGCTGCAAGCGCATGGCGATCGACCAAGTGAGGTCTCCAATGCGTTCCAGGTCAATGCTGAATTTCAGGCAGGCGAGGAGTTCGCGCGCCTCCGCTTCGGTCACCTCCGTGATCGCGCTGGTGATTCGTTCGTCGATAGTGCGCTCCATCCGGTCCAGTTCCTTTTCGCAGTCCTTCACTGCGATGGACGCCATATTGGAGGAATTTTCCAGAAAGTCGCGCAGGTTGAAGGCAGCATCCTTGGCCACCAGGCAGGACTGCTCAATGAGTCCGGTCATCTCCTTTGTGGAATCGTGTTCACGGACGGCTTTACGCCGGGCTGCGGTCATCATGAGGAAATGATAGTCCCGGGAACGGTGTTTTCCGCGATAGTGATTATTAAAAGTTGGTGAATGCGGCCCGGCGCCCCACCGTGTTCCAGCAGACCGGAAACTGCAAACATTTGCACCAGTCGCGATGCAAGTTGCCGTTTCAGGTTCTTTCGGGCTGGATTTCCACTTGCATACCCGCTTCAAGGTTGGGGATAATGCAGTTAGCAATCCTTAATCGTGAGATACAGTCGAGCAAATCTGCTCCGGATTTTACGGCTCACGGCGCGGCAGTTGGCAGCATGGGAAAAGGCTGAACTGGTCGCCGCCGCGGAAAGCTATTCCTTCTTCGATCTGCTGCAAATCAAGAAAGTACGCGACCTGTGCGCGCGCAAGGTGCGCCCGGCAGTGATCCGTGAATCGCTGGCGGCCATGCAGAAGCAGGCAGCGGGTATGGCAAATCCACTACTCGAAGCGGGATCGTTCAATGCCGGACGCCGGGTTGCGTTCCGTCATGAGGGCAAGGTCTTCGAACCCATCGCTGGGCAGTTCATGTTCGATTTCGCTCCACGGGACAACGTGGTCACACGGAACTCGATTTCCATGGTCAAGCCGGCCACTGAACCCAAAGACGTGACCGAGCTTTTCGCCCGTGGAATCGCCCTGGAAGAAGATCCGACTACGCAGACGCAGGCGATTGCGGTTTATCAAGCAGTGCTGGAGCAGGATCCCGAACACGCCGCTGCCAACATCAATCTGGGCACTCTCTACTACAACCGCCAGGACTACGCACTCGCGGAAAAGCACTACCGCGTCGCCATAGGGATTGATCCGCGCTACGCCCTAGCCTACTTCGACTTGGGCAATGTGCTGGACGAGACTGGGCGGGTGATGGAGGCGATCCAGGCCTACAATACAGCCTTGCAGCTCGCGCCGACCTACGGCGACGCACATTACAACGTGGCCCTGGCCTACGAAAAGATCAAACAGCCCCGCAAGGCGTTGCAACATTGGCGCGCCTACGTAAAGCTCGATACGGTTGGCCCCTGGGCCGTCCATGCCCGTAACCAGATCAAGCGGATTCTGCAGGCCGATGGGCTAAAACTGGTGCGCTTCCCGAGCTGAATTTCCGGTTTCTCGAGCCGGTTTTCACGGAACTCAATAAGCATGATTTGCGTATCTTTTGCCATGAAGACCTTACTGCGTCCAAGACAGATGGTTCTGCTGTTCTGCCTCTTCGCCGCCAGCTACCTGCTCACTGAAAAGGCATTTGCGGAAGACCATGATTCCATGAGCTGTCCGGGTTCGCTGCCCGCGACCCATGCAGTTCTGGCTGGGAGCGATCAGAGCGACGTTAGCCACTTGCAAATCAGCCGCAAGGTTGAAGCCGGAGCCGAATTCGATTTGGACGTATGCGCCGCCGACGTCACCGTCACCGGCAGTGCCGACAACATGCTCCGGGTCACGGTGGACATAGGGAATCCGTCACAACAACACACCGCGGCCGATTATCTTCAGACGCTCGACGTCGTGCCGCATGACGTGAAGCTGCGCCTGCATCTGTTCCATCATCTCCGGGCCAGAGTAACGATAGAAATTCCCACCGCGACGCCGGCCCTCACTCTCAACCTGGGTCGTGGTGACCTGACCCTGGTCGCAGACCGAATTGGCGCCAAACGTGAAGCCATCAACGTGGGCTATGGCCACATAGAATTTCAAGGCAATGCCGACTCTTATGAAGGCCTGCAAGTGAATGTGGGGTTGGGCAGCTTACACGACAATCGGAAGGACGGAGAGAGCCACCACTTCATTGTCACTCGTTCGTTCGAGGGCACTGGTAAGGGATCGATCGAAATGAATGTCGGCATGGGCCGGATCGATTTGAATCCCGGACAAAACAAACCGATTTAGTGGCTATTGTTTCGCGATTTTCCCGCGGATCACCACGATCGATGCAGCCGGCAAGTCGAACGACGTGTCCTTCTCGGCATTCTGCTTGATATGCAGCACCGGCCCGTCCGGATCCGCCCGGCCCGGCAGATACGTCACTATCGGCCACGCACTGGGTTGTTCGGCGTGCGCCGAGAAACGCGTGGTGGCGGCATGCCACTGATATTGATTTCTACCAAATTCTGCTATTTCCACCGGACCAGCGAAGCTACTCTCGTTGTTTGCCGACTGAACCTCAAACACGATCTTGACGTTGTGGCTATTGAGTTGGTCTCGATTCACAATCATGAGCGACCACTGGCCGTCGGGGCGCTTCAATGCATAAGCAGTGACCAGGGTGTGACCTGCGCCGTCGTCCACGTCGCTCTTTGCGGGAAACATGTCGTGCGCACCCGTGCCGGGTTGCACCCACTCCAGATTGACCATCTGAGAGGCGAAGAACTGCGAAAGCGGCTGCTCGATCTGATATCCGGGGCCGACGGTAAACATGCCGAACGTTCCCGGAGAGTCGTTGCAACCGTGCTCCATTAACAGAGGCAGGTAGTGAAAATGATAGACCGCGGCGCCTCCTCCATTAAGGAACGAGCCAATGTAGTCGGCCAGCCACAGCCCGCCGAATAGATCCATCGCCGTTTCGCTCGCCGCCGATGAATAATTCGACTCGGTGATGAACATGGGGACATTTGGCGGCAGGCCATCTGCGCGCCAGGTTTGCATGATGCGGCTGACAAGATCGGGCTCGTCGTACAGACTGCCCCAGGGGATCCGGCAAGGATCGTAAGGGTAGTGCTCGAAGGAAAAGAATGCGAGGTCGTTCATGCGGCCGTGCGCTTTCAGGTAGTCGAGAAACCGACCCAGCCACGAAAGCTTCCCATTTGCATCAGGCCAGACTTCGATGTCTTTGTTCTCTCCGGTGAATGACGGCCCACCCAGCTTCAGCGTGGGATCGATGCGGTGCAGCGCGGTCGCGAACTGGAGATAGAGTGCTCCGTAGTCTTCCGGCAGGTCGAATTGTCCGTCGGGCTCTTCGCCCATCTCGACGTAAGAGATCGGATAGTTGCGGGCCTTCAAGTAGGCGATCTCAGCAGCTGCGTTGTCCGGAGTGTCATAGAGCATGGCGATCGGCACCATGGCCGGCAGGCCGCGAGTGACACCGCTGGTGAAGAAAAGATCAAAGCCCACTTGCGCCTGGGTGGTTGAGCCTTCATCCGATGGCTCATGCCAGGGATCGACCGAGGAGCAATAGGTGGTGGTCTGCTCCTGATCGGCGGTGTGCCGGACGATATCATGGAAAGCGCCATCAGCGGTTGTGGTTCCGATGTAAAGTTCGCTGATCGCATAACCGACGCAGTTTCTGGGATCGGAAGGCCCGTGAGAATCGCAGGTGTTCGATGACTCAGTCATCCAGATGCGCAAGTAGCGTACCGGCAACGGCATGGGGCTCAACCGAATGGTCTCGGATCCGCCTCTGCCAGCGGTGACCTCGCCACGAGCAAAGGTCTGCCACACTCCGCGGGTTACAGCCTTGATGGGATCGTCTCCGGTCCAGTACTGAACGACGTAACGAGTGGCGTACGGCTCCGCCCAATCGATACGAATGCTATCCACTGCTTGAATCTGTGACAGGTCGACCACTACCCACTGCGGATGCAGGCCGTCGCTTTCACCGGTGAAACGCTGGGTCAGGTAGGGATTGCTCTTCCAGTAGGTGCGCTGGGCGCCGTCGGTCATGCGCGAAAAGCCGGTGTTGTCGGTTCCGTCGTTGCGGGTAAAGCCGCGGTGAGGCAGCGCGTATCCGAAGGAATAGCGAATCGGGTCGGCAGGGATGGTTGAGCCGGTGAAGTAACCTTTGCCGCCGGGATCACTCCAGGTTCCGTTTGGATTCCAGTGCCAGGCCTCGACTGCCAGCTCGGTGTTCTGACGATAGCTCACGGGTTGCCAGCCGGCGGCGAATACTCTTTCTAAAGAAGCCGGCTCCAGGTCTTTATCGATGGCCGCGACGGGAATGCGATCTACGCCCGCGCCCAAGGTTTGATTGGGCACGAAGTGGTTGGTGGCGTGGCCGGGAGTGATATCAACCTGGATGGTCTGAGCGGCGGCGATGGCGGATGCGAGGAAGATGGCGGAGATCAGTTCCTTCAAGGGAGTATTCTCCAAGGCTTGCAGCCTTAGGCCCATCAGTGTAATTGCAATTGAAAGCATTTAATAGGGCGTATTTTGGTGTTCTCATGGCGGGCGCTGAGCCACCGGCCGAAAATGCTAGAATTCTTGGTTCGTTAGTCTGCTTGCAAAGGTGCTCTGATGCCCGATACGCTCCTGCAAACCGCCCCTCCCTCGCCCCTGACCACGCTCACTGAAGACGAAATCCTCTTCCGCGACAACATTCGCCAGTTTGCCGAAGACAAAGTGCGTCCGCTGGCGAAGGAAATGGATGAGAAGGGTGTGTTCGAGAAAGATCTCATCGACCAGTTCTTTCAGTTGGGACTGATGGGCATCGAGATTCCGGAGCAATACGGTGGCAGCGGAGCGAAATTCTTCGAAGCCATCTTAGCGGTTGAGGAACTTTCGCGAGTGGACGCCTCCGCGGGTGTAGTCGTCGACGTGCAAAACACGCTGGTAAATAACGCCTTGATGCGCTGGACGACCGAAGATCAGAAGAAGCGTTACCTGCCTCGCATGGCATCCGACACTTGCGGCGCCTATGCGCTCAGCGAAGCTAGCTCCGGTTCGGACGCATTCGGACTGCAAACCAAAGCGGAACTCAAGGGCGGCGACTACGTTCTGAACGGGCGTAAGCTGTGGATCACGAACGGGAAGGAAGCCGGGGTCTTCATTCTGTTTGCGACGATTGATCCCGCCGCCGGATACAAAGGCATCACCGCTTTCATTATTGAAAAAGCATTTCCCGGATTTACGGTGGGCAAGAAAGAAGACAAGCTGGGCATCCGCGCTTCTTCCACATGCGAACTGATTCTCGAAGACTGTCGCGTCCCCAAGTCGAACGTGCTGGGCGAAGTGGGCAAGGGTTACAAGATCGCGATCGAGACTTTGAACGAAGGCCGCATCGGAATCGGCGCACAAATGCTGGGCGTGGCGCGAGGCGCCTGGGAGTATGCGGCGAAGTATGCGCAGGAACGCAAGCAGTTTGGTAAACCGATTGCTGAGTTTCAGGGCATTCAGTTTCAAATTGCGCAAATGGCAACTGAGATCGAGGCAGCCCGCCTGATGGTTTACAACGCAGCGCGCATGAAAGATGCAGGTGTGCCGTTCGTAAGAGAGGCCGCCATGACCAAGTTGTTCTGCTCGCAAGTGGCTGAACGGGTGACGTCGCTAGCGGTTGAGATTTACGGCGGATATGGCTTCACCAAAGACTATCCCGTCGAGAAGTACTGGCGTGACGCCAAGATTGGCAAGATCTACGAAGGCACGTCCAACATGCAGTTAGCGACCATTGCCAAGCTGGTGATGGGAAAGTAGAGACGTAGTCTGCTACGTCTCAGCTGCGGCGCGCGGGCTTGGCGCGCGACAACTCTCGAACCAAATGCTGGAAATCGGCAGGTAGTTCGCAGTCAATCGCTATGCTCTCTCCCGAACGCGGATGGACAAACTGAAGATGCGCGGCATGAAGAGCGACGCGAGCAATGAGCCGCTCTGACGCTTCTGCCGGGTGGTATTTTCGATCGCCGATCACCGGATGGCCTATCGCCGAAAACTGCACCCGGATCTGGTTCTGTAGGCCTGTCACCAGCTCTACCCGGACGAGCGAGGCATCCGCAAAAAGGCGCTCGACCGAATATCGAAGTTCGGCACGCATCGCTCGCGGATCTTTCACTGCACGTAGCTGTTGGTGCATTCCTTCACGTCGAAAATAGTGCACCAGCGTTCCGGTCTGAGCTTCGAGACGGCCACGCACCACCGCGAGGTACCGTCTCACGGGAGTATGGTCGAGAAACTGTCGCACCAGCGCATCGCGATCAGGCTTGGTTTTCGCAAACAGCAACGCCCCAGAAGCAAAACGATCGATGCGATGGACGATCCATGCTCGCTCTTTATTCGACTTGAGGCTTGCGGCCAGCACCGACAAAGCAGAGGGAGTGTGGGAGCCCTCAATCGGGACCGCCAGAAGGCCGGCGGGCTTATTGAGAACGACTACGGCATCGTCCTCGTAGAGCACGGAAACTTCACGCGAGAAACGAGGCAGGCGCCGGTCGTCGTGGGCGGACGCCCGATTCGGCTTTCCTGTGCGGCTATGAGCTTTTGCAGGACGTCTCTTCATTGCATAGTTGCCCTGATGATCGAGCCATTATCAAACCATTGCGCTGACATCGCAAACTCGAAGGCCCGATTTCATCGTCTCGCCCGCATGTCACCTTCGTAATACATCTTGGTTACCTTTATTGTGCAGCCGCTTGCACCTAAGCCCGCCACTAAACCGCGCCAGATCTATCATAAGTCATGTATTTGCAATATTTTACAAATCTTACACCTAGTGGCGTCCAAGCTGCACTTGCGGATACGCCTTCTTGCTGCTTAGAGGCACAGATCGGGGCCACCCATTGTTGAGTTGGACGTCAGATAACGCGCTTCTGGTACCTACCCCGAAGCCCAAAGCCAAGCATTCCATGCTTCCAGTGTTCGTCGTGCTCTTCCTAGTCTCGTATGGCCTAATGACCCTGCTGGTGGTGGAGCAAGGACGCACCATTGAAAACCAACGTTCTCTGATCCAATCGCTCTTCGATGACAGCTCCAAACTGGCCCAATTGAGGGTCAAGAATCAGCAAGCCCAAGCCCAGGCCCAGGCTGAGGCTAAAGCCCACTCCCAGACGCAGAATCCGTTGACCCAGGATAAACCGCGAGCTCATGCCAAGAATGACCCTAGCATCGGCAAGCTCCCGAAGCCTCCAAAACCGCCCACGGACACTGCAACCATGGAAGATGAGCGCAGAAGCGTAGTTCGCATCTGAAGTTCGGGCCAGGAAGTCCCCATGAAACTCCTGGCGACCTTGTTGTTAGCGTTGTCTCTCCCCGGTACCCGCCTGGCGCCGCCGTTGCGCCCTTCCGTTGATCAACTTGCTTCCCGCCAATCCGCCAACCACGGCCAATGGTATCTCGCCGAAAGCGGTCACGCGGTCTTCTGCTATGGTCCAGTGAAGCTGGTAAAGGATTCCACTGGCGCCCTGCAGCGCGTCGCTACCTTCTGCCGGGGCGATAGGGCCATGGTTCCGCTGAAGGATTAGGCATCCCCTTGTTCGCGTAGTTCCACCCCGAAGCGCGTCCAAATCCTGTACATTTTCTGCATGCCCAAGTTTGAGAAGCATATTTTTGTCTGTGGCAACCAGCGGCCGGAGGGCCATCCCCGCGGCTGTTGCGATCCTGCCGGCCAAGCCGAGCTACAGAAGCTATTCAAGCAGAAGCTGGCCGAGCGCGGGCTGAAAGGCAAGGTCAGGGCCAACCAGTCGGGTTGCCTCGACCAATGCGAGCACGGCCCGAATCTGGTGGTTTATCCCGAGGCGGTGTGGTACGGCGGCGTGAAGCCCGCAGACGTGGACGAGATTATCGACACCCACATCGTCGGCGGCAAACCAGTGGAGCGGCTGATGATGAAGGAGTCCTGCATCAACACGCAAAGCTGCGAGCACAAGCCCAGAAAACTCTGATGGGATCTCGAACCGAAGGGAATCTGACTGGTGCGGGGGTAAGGAGCCGCCGCCGACGCGGCGACGGCTCCCACCACCTAATTACGGCTGAACATCCGGCGTGTACAAGTCGTGCATCTGGAAAGCACGATACGACGTGTAATTGGCCCCTATGTTCAGGGTTCCAGTGGCATAGTACGACTGCGTTTCTGAAGTCGTACCCACAAACCCAGCCTCATAGTGAAGACCGTTGGGGTTCCCCTTGCCGTCAATCAACATCTGCGCCGTGCCCAAAGCGAGGGACTGAACACCTGTATCAAAGTTGTACACCAGCCTTGCGACCTTGGTTTTCTGATTGATGTTCAACAACTGTCCGCGGCTGTTTCCCCCATCCTGTTTTATGCGGGTGTTTCCGTTGTCAAATAGGGCCATGTAGGTTCCAGTAAACTGGAATTCCGCGTCATGCTGATGGGAAAACCACGGGTATGGGTCGTTCGGATCGCCGATGATGGTGAAGTCTCCGTCGAGCCCCAACCGCCAGAGAATGTTTCCCGTACCTGAACCGTTGCCGTAATCGACTTTGATTACCCAATCCTGGTGCCGGAGCGACATTGTAATGCTTCCATCCGTTGCCACTTGCGCACAGTTGCCGTGCAACCAGTCATTAGCGATCGTGTTGGGCGGGCTGATGGGTGGGCATCCGCCCTGCCCTTCGGTACAAGTCTCGTTGAGGATTGCTTGACGGGTCGGAGGCAGCATGGTGGCACAATTCCCACAGGTGTCCGCGTCCCAGGACCATACCAACTGAAGAGCCGGGTTCAAAACTATCAGCTGGTTGATGATGATGTCAGCGCCGTTCTGAATGTTCCCGCCCAAGACCTTGTCATACGCCCCAATCATCAATATGTTTCCGTTGGGCAGAGTTCGTATCTCGTGGTCCACGTCGGTTAGCGCATTCTTGCCTGCCGCAACCAGCTGTTCATTGATACGACCAACGTTGGTTTCGAGAACTGTGTTGCCAGCTACATCAATTTGGCGCAGCGCTTCCATGTAGGGGTCTGGGTTTGGATTGCCGTACAACCAGAAGAATCCGCCCGGCACCGGCCGCACCATGAGCAGGAATTGCCCGTCGTAGGAATTGTAGTACCACATCACGTTGCCATTCAGATCGGTTGCGGTTGGAACATACGGTTTGAAGAAGGTATAGACCAGGAGAGACATTGGCGCTGCCGCCGGCGGGGCCGGGCTGTTCACGGTAAACGTCGGTGGGATTATTCCGAGCGCACCGGTGGTGAAGGTCTTCGTCCTGGTCTGTCCTACCTGGTGGCCGGAAGCTTCTAAGATACCGGTCATCGAATACTTGGTCTTGGCCAGCATCCCGGCCACGTAGAAGTTCATGCTTAAGCCGTTGCAGTTTTTCACCGGAGTCATTTCCGTGGCCCCACCCTTTGTACTAAATGCCACCTGCATGACATCTGGAGCTGAGCACGGCGCGGCGCTAAATAACGCAACCAGCGGGTTCGCGGTGGCGGAAATTACAACCGGGTTAGCGCCGCTGGCGATGGCAGTTACCGTCATCGACTGCATAGCGGTCCCGGTCTTTCCCGTACTATTGTTTCTAGCGATGACCTGGACCTCGTAGGTTCCTTCCTGAAGCGGTGGATTCCAGGGAAAGCTGTCGAGGTAGCCGAAATCGCGTACTAATGCTAACGATTGACCCTGCGCTCCCACGCTGAACGAGTACATCAGCGTTCCCGGATCGGGGTCGTTTGCATTCGCCGTCCACGTAATCAGTGTACCCACGGGCTGCGGCGAAGATAACGAGGGGGAAAGTTGGACCGTGGGAGTGGCGAAACTCATCCCTGTCAATGCGAGCGTGATGGCAGTTCCTAGAATAAGCAGCACGTAGCTTCGGTGCACGATTGAGTAGTTCAAAGTAGCCTCCTGGGATTGGCTGCCGGGGCGAGAACTCAAACCTGCGAGGGTTCGTTAGTCCGACTACACCAGCGGGCCTTGGGCGCGAACGCAGAAGCGCGAATACAGACGCATCTTTTTCCGCTCGTGCCCAGACGGGTGGATTCTAGCGGGTGCGGAACACTCACGCAAGGAAGTCTTTTGCGGATTAAAAAAAACATGCCCGCCTTGCGCAACAATCGTGATCAAATGCGCAAGTTTTTGCAGCTTTCGAGTTAAACCCGGCCAATGAACATCATGCAATTGGACCGCGCGGCAATGGAATAGCGAGATGGCGCGCCTCACAAGCTCCACCAATAGCATCGTGTCGTGCGCGGCAGCACCGTGAGTGAAGGACAACCTCACGCTCTGTTTAGTCACGCGTCAACTCACCCTCTTTGACACCGGCAATGGTCACAAGGCGAATCGTGCCCGCGCTGTCTTCGAAAATCAGTCCCGTGCCCTCGGGATTCACGACCGCAGTGACCAGGTGCCCATACGCCTTGGGAATGCCGCCGTGGATGGGAGTCTTGTCATAGCGGGCCAATTCGCCCTCTTTCATACCAGTGACACTAACGAAACGGATCACACCCCCGGCATCTTCGAAAACCAGACCCGTTCCTATTTGATCCGCGATGCCGGCCACCAGACGGCCATACGATTTGGGAACATTGCCCTGGGTCAGCGGGGCAGCGTATGCTACCGTCGCCTTGCGGCTTCCCACCAGGTATCCAGCAATCAACAGCAAGGAACTGCCTAAGACGAGCAGAACTCGTTTACGCATCTCGCACACCTCTCTTTTGTGGTTAGTGCCGGTGTCAGCCGCTATGGCTCGACCAGGATTTTGTGCATCATGCCAAGGTCCTCATGCAGCAGGATATGACAGTGAAACACAAATGTGCCGGCGATCGTCGGGTCGCGGAAATCCATACGCACCTTCACGCTGTGGTAGGGATGGCCTGGTCCCTCCCAAAAAGGTATCTCAATGGTGTCACGGTAGTCTTGAGTCACTGGCTTCCCATCCACCTCCAACACCAGGAAGTGAATCTGGTGCATGTGAAAGGCGTGGGTTTCAAGCGCGCGGTTTTCTATGGTCCAGTCTTCAACCGCACCCACCTTAGTCTTGATCACCGGCTCTTCGTCTGCCTGGAAGACTCTTTGCTTCTGTCCCTGCACCGTTATGTAGAACTGAATGGGTCCGTTAGTTCCGCCAAATTCCTCGGAGAAGAAAAGGTTCCGCTGCGTGGTCGGGCTTTGCTTAGCCACATCAGCGAACTTGAGATGCTCCAACTGGGGCGAGGGCGCGGAGGGCTTTGCCATTTGTGCCCCGCTGGGGTTCTGTGTGAGCTGGACTGCCGCGATCTCTTGCGGGAGATCGGCGTTTCCGGTGGGGCCGGTGGAATAATTCAGGGTTGTCAATTGTGCGCTTACCCCCGCAGCGGGGGCCTGCACAATGAACTCCGCACGGCCGGCCGGAGGCACCAAGATGGTAGTTTCCGTCCTAGTCTTGGCCAGGGGATAACCATCCAGAGCGATCAACTCCACTGCCTGAGGTGTGCCGTTGACCTGAAATTGCAATGGCAGAAAATCCTGGATGGTGGCATTGGCGATTCGCCAGAACTGCTTTTCACCCGGCTTCATCTGGATCATGGGGTGGGGGAACGGGAAAGCCGACACCTGATAGTTGATGGTCAACTGATACGGTCCTGGTATCCATGGGACCAGGTACTGCTGTCGAATAGTGAACACGCGCTCGGTAAGTCCGGCCACTTCTGGGTGGATCTTGTCCATCCCTTCCACCACCAGTGCTCCGGCGGCGCCGCCGTTCACCTGAAACTCGGTGAACCCATGCACATGCGGGTGATACCAATACAGGCCCGGAGGTTCATCCGCGGGAATTGGGATCTTGAAGTCGAAGCCCGGTGTGCCCGGTTGAATCAAGGTGGTGAGCACGTCATCCTGATGGCAATTCGGAGAAACATTCAGACCGTGGAAGTGAACGTTAGTGGATTGCAAAGTCATCGGGCCGCTGTCCCCACAGATCTGGCTCGCGGGGTGGGACATTTTTATTCCCGCACTATCTTCCTGGATGCGGTCTTTGACCGTCAGAGCCAGTATGTCGCCCTGGTTCAGACGCAGAGTTGGAGCTTCCACGTAGCCGGTGGTCGTTTTGTAATCGTAACAATAGTGCGTGTAGCCAAAATCATCCACTGAGTGCCCCATGATGAATTCGGCTGTCAGAACTCCGTTTTGTGAGGTAAGACTCAAGGCGTCCTGCACCACGGAACCAGGACTGGGGCGGGGAGGACACAATGCCTGGCCCACAGTCTGAAGAAAAGAGAATCCACAAACTACGATGGCCAGCAGGCACCTGCACACAAAACACATAATCTGACTCTCCTTAAATCTTTCTGGAACGAATCACAATCTTGTTGCGAACTTGCTACGGCTGCGGCGGAAAATTCCCGATCGACAACAGCCCCAGACTGTTGGGATCAGCAATCGGGGAACCTGGCGCTTCCTTCATCGTACATTTACCTCCAGCTGAGTTGAGCTGAATCATCGCAATGGAGGCGGGCGCGCCATACTCGGCAACGTACACTCCTCCGCCAGTGCCGGTTGCGCTTGCCAGCGCCAGATTTCCCAGGTAAGACCAGTTCGACGAATAGCCATTCAGCAGGTTCGAGGTGCAGCCGGGCCGAAGCTTGCCCGTGTTCTTGTCAAAAAAAGCGGCACTGACCCGGTCGCCCTGAGTGTCACTGACGTAAAGCATGGTTTCATCTGGGCTGAGCAGAATATTGCTGGAGCTGATGCTGGCCCCAGAGTCATAAACGACCGTCTTTGTCAGCTTGCCGGAGGAGATGTCGGAAACCTCCACATCCGCCGCCGTGGAGGTGTCTCCAAAAATCGCATAGTGTCCATCTTGTGTGATCAGAACCGCACTTGGATAGGCGGCACCTTGCGAACCGAAGGCCTTGGTGGAGTTTTGCTTGTCGCCGTTCGACACCGGAATGACCCCCGAGATGTTAAAAGACTCGATAGAGCCATCACCGTAGGTTACAACCATGATGTTACCCTGCAACGCCATTGAGTCGACGAAACCGCCCTGCAGTCCCGTAACCGTGATGTCGCCGATAAACGTGAGATTGCAATTCGGCTGGATCTGGAAGGTTCCGATGTTACTTGAGTCGCTAAAGCTCGCATACACATACTGCCCGTTCGTGACCAGCCCAATTCCATTGGAAGCGCCGGTGTCGTTGGTGGAACCCACCGCGGTACCGCCCAGCGTGAAGTTGCTGACGATGATTCCTGCGATGTCGCCGGATCCGGCGTCGGAAGCATAGACACACTGCTGCCCTCCACCATTGAGCACGGCGAGCCGGTTGGATCCAAAAAATCCACCCGCAATACCGTACCCAGCAGTGACCACGTCTCCTTGCAAAGTGAGCAGACCATTTGCTCCGATTGCATAAAAGGAGACGCTATTGTTTTGGACCATCAGGTTGCCAGCGGGTAGGTCATCGTTCGTAACCACAAAGCCAGTCGCGGTTCCTGCGCTGACTACGCCACCCAAAACCCAAATTGCAACCAGCACTGCCGCCATTTGCGATAGCCAGGATCTGCTCGTAGCACTCATGATGATTCTTTCCTCAAATTTGAGAGAGTGTCTGCCCGTAAAGTCACCACGGATGAAATGGAAAAACGTCAACCGCCGCACAGGAGCGCTGGGAGCGAACGTCTTGCGGAAAATGGCGCCAGCAGCGGTGCCGCACCCGCCAACTTGCATAGCGGATGTTCCCGGCCACCACAACCGCGAACAATATACATGAAGAGATGCACTACTACTTGTGTCATTTTTGCTCTCGGCTGGAACGCTCTTTCTCTGTGAGTAGAAAGACTCTAGGCTGGATTTTGTTATCCTAGAGGCCTTCACTTCCAGGGAGACATCATGAAGATCAAGCTGTTCGCCTCATCGCTGGTGCTGCTATTTGCGATTTCCGTCGCTGCTCAGACCACTTCTCATTTCGACGGTCAGACGTGGTGGGACCACATCAAAGTGCTGGCCGACGACAAGCTCGAAGGCCGCGATACCGGCAGCCGCGGTGAGCGCGCCGCGCAAGCCTACGCCGTGGGGCAACTCAAGAGCGCAGGCGCAGTGCCGGCGGGCACCGACGGCTTCTACCAGCCGGTTAATTTCGTCTCTCGCCAGATTGTGGAGAGTGATTGCAGCCTTACGCTCGTCCGCGACGGCAAGCGCGAACCGCTTACGCTCGGTGAAGATGCCATCATCGGAACCCGCGTCATGCCGGCTCGCAAGGTGGCCGCGCAGCTGGTTTTCGTCGGCTATGGTCTGAAAGTTCCGGAGAAGAATTATGACGACTTTGCGGATGTCGATGTCCGCGGCAAGATCGTCGTGATTTTCTCCGGATCGCCGTCCGAAATTCCGGGCGCGCTGTCTGCGCATTACCAGACCGCAGCGGAACGCTGGAAAGTACTGCGTGCTGCCGGCGCGATTGGAACTGTTTCGTTGATCAACCCCGCATCCATGGACATTCCATGGTCCCGCATCGCGCTCAATCGCGCACATCCCAGCATGGATCTTGACTATCCCGAGTTCCACGAAACTGAGGGCGCACAGTTCACTGCTACCATCAATCCCGCCAGCGCAGAGAAGCTCTTTGCCAGCTCCGGTCACACCTTCGCTGAAATCGCAGCTTTAGGTAAAGATCGCAAGCTGCTGCCGCACTTCCCGCTTGCGGTTTCGCTCGAAGCGAAAACGAAAGTGGAAGTCACCAAGGTAAAGTCGGCCAATCTGGTTGCCAAAATTCCGGGCAGCGATCCCACGTTGAAAGATGAATACGTCGTGGTTTCCGCCCATCTTGATCACGTCGGAATCGGCGAACCCGTTAATGGCGACCGTATCTACAACGGAGCCATGGACAATGGCTCCGGCAGCGCGCTCGTCCTCGACATGGCTGCCAGTTTCAAGAAGAATCCCGAAACATTACGCCGCTCCATCCTGCTGGTTCTGGTGACGGGCGAAGAGAAGGGACTGCTTGGTTCAAAGTACTTCGCCGCCCACCCCACAGTTCCGCCAAAATCCATTGTCGCCGACATCAACGTGGACATGTTTCTGCCCATCGTGCCGCTCAAGCTTCTTACCGTGGAAGGTATCAACGAATCCGATTTAGGTGATCGCGCGCGCGAGGTCGCGGAATCGCTCGGCGTGAAAGCTCAGGCTGACCCCGAGCCACTGCGCAATCTTTTCGTCCGCAGCGATCAGTACAACTTCATCCGCCACGGTGTGCCCTCGGTGGCCATGGGCGTCGCTCCCGATCCAGATTCACCCGAGCAGAAGAAACTATTCAAAGACTGGCTGACCTATCGCTATCACGCACCTTCCGACGACGTGAACCAACCGATCGACCTCGCGGCCGCTGCGAAATATGAAGAAATCGTCAGAGCGTTGCTCATCAACGTGGCCAATGATGGCCATCGCCCGCAGTGGAAGGAAGACAGCTTCTTTCGACGGTACGCGATGTAAGCTACACACGCAGCTTTGATGGCGGATCTAGTGCGCGCCCAGGTCTGCGTAGCGATTGAAGCTGGAGAGCGCAACCTGGTCGCTGCCGGGAACGTAGAAACCGAACTTCCCGCCTGAGAGATTCGTTCCACTCCACTTATCCAAAGCCACCCAACTGTCTCCATTTCTTACCTGGTGATCGATTTCCGTGGCGGAAATGTGAATCTGGATGGTGTGGAAACTCTTTTTCTCGTTCTTGAACGGGAACTTGGCTTCGTCCGTCTTCTGGCCATTGCGCATCACGCTGCGGTAGAAATTGCCCTCATCCAACTGGAACAAGATGTAATTCTGGGCGTCCACATAGTTCACCACCCATTGCAGGCGGCGGCCTTTTTGCAGCATGGCAGAAAAAACAAATGTCCCCGAAGTAGGAGACGCGCCGTACAGCACGAAATCTCCGCCTTTGCGGACGAAGGTTCCCTTGTCCTGCTTCCATCCGGTGGGGTCGTCCCACAGCGACATTCCGCTTGGCCCCAAGGGCAAGTCAACTGCCTTCGATTGACCTGCAACGATCTCAACAGTCGAGGTGCGGGTCAGGTTGTCGGGGGTGCGCGCGGTCAGCGTATAGGTTCCGGGCGGCAAGTTGAGTGCGCTGCCGGAGGTCACTTTGATGGGAGTGTCGCCGGGTTTGGCCAAATTCACCGTGGCGTCGGCAGGCGTGAATGTGATCTTTACCTCGCCGGTAGCGGCTTCCAGCGCGGCTTCGGCCGGTGCGAGGGTGACATTCGTTCC
>Ga0206987_1026_pt2 | contig 34051 bp, 18 predicted proteins | sample Alteio_BWMinCont_11_FD_153281 | JGI IMG/M metagenome (GOLD analysis project Ga0206987, IMG submission 153281) | Enriched cells from forest soil in Barre Woods Harvard Forest LTER site, Petersham, Massachusetts, United States -... | ecosystem: Environmental > Terrestrial > Soil > Temperate forest >... | reverse complement strand
CGGCTTTCTATCCAGAAAAATTCCGCTACGACCCGGAGAGCGACTCCTACACTTGTCCTGAGGGTAAGAAGCTGGCGCGTCGTGCCACCCGACGCGGGCGCGTGGGGGTGGTGCATCAGGTTTACCAGGCGCGGGCGGCCGACTGCCGGGATTGTCCCCTGCGCGCAGGGTGCAAGCCGGGCAAGCACGGGCGCATGATCGTACGCAGTGAGAATGTCCCGGCGGTGGCAGCGTATGTGGCCAAGATGCAGACGGAGGAGGCGCGCGCCACCTATCGTCGGCGCGGACCGGTGGCCGAGTTCAGCAACCTGTGGCTGAAAACCAAGCTCGGACTGCGGCAATTCTGCGTGCGGGGGTTGAAGAAAGCCCGTTGCGAGGTACTGTGGGCTTGCCTCACCTACAATATTCAGCAATGGTTCCGCCTGCGCTGGAAACCGCGCCTGAGCGCCGCCTCCGCCTAAAGCCACCCGGGGAAGGAGTGCGCCCCAGCGCCCCGCGCAAGGCCGAAATGCCGGGTGGAACGAAGGAGGCTCGAAGCATGAACTCGCCATAACCATTTACCGTCGTCGACAATCAAGACTTTCAAAACCCATCGCCGAAACTCCACCGCCCGATGGCACAGATAATTCTTTCACAGCTTCTCCCGCCCGTGCTAGAGCATGGCCGGGACGGCCATGGCACGGCTTTGGTTGCGGCTCGGCCGCGCTGTGAAAAAGAATATTTTCAATGAGGCTACACGGCCTACTGGCCGTCCCGCCGCGGGAGCAATCTTTAAGGGAGCGTTTTTACCGTACCTTGGGTGCGGGTTGAACTGGTAGATTTTTGCAGGAACGAAGGGTTGATGCGCCGCCCCAGCTTCCGAAGCTCATCCGACCCTGTGGACCTAGTGTAGTGCATCAGGAATATGGCTACCTATCGGCAACCACCCCGTAGGGAAGGTCACGATCAGCGCAGTTCTGTCCGAAGGCAATTGCCATGATCAGGTTTAGTCGACGTGAGTTCATGAAAGCCTCCGCCGCGCCTCTCTTGCTTGATCGGGTCGAGGCTTCGGCATCGCCGGGCAGCCCGGCCTTGGCTGGCGGAAATGCCAAGGCCTTTGTGCGTACGAACGAGCAGGGGAAAAGCTGGACCATCGGCAACACCCTGGTGGAGCGCGAGATTCGCTTTGACCCTCGGGTGGGGCTGTACACTGAGAGCTGGCTTCACAAGGTGACGGGCAGGGATTTCCTCAAGCACTTGCCGGTAGATTTACCCTGGGGGCCGGAAACGCGGTGGGGCGCGGAGTTTTCGTTTCAAGCTGACAACACTCGCCTGGCTGGCGCGACGCGGGGTCCCTTGGCGGATTTTGATTGGGTGGCGGCAGAGACCGGCGAGATCGTTCCCGGCGGTAAGCTCCTGGAGGTTAAGTTAAAGTGCAGGAAGATACCGCTTGAGGTCTCAGCTTTCTTTGCTGTTTATTCCGGACATCCTGTGGTCCGGAAATGGATTGCCATCACCAACCGAAGCGATCAGACGATCAGGCTTTCACACCTCGTGTTTGAGGCGCTCAACCTCGAGGCAGCCCCGCCCAGTGACCAGCTCATTTTCGCCTACTACGGAGTTCAGCCGCGCGAGATATTTTTCACCGGGCGGGCCGAAGACGCGGCGATCCTGGCCCAGGACCCTCGCACCGGGGAGGGTTTTATTGTGATGAACGAAGCGCCGGGCTGGATGAAGCGCACCGAGATGACGAATTGGGGAGATGGCATTCAGGTGATGTATGACACCGACTTGTTTCCCTTTGAGCGCAGCGTCAAACCCGGAGAGACTTTCACGAGCGCCAAAAGCGGGGTGGCTTTCTTCGTGGAGGGACGAGGGATGGCCGATCCGCACTGGGTGATGCCGAGTTACACTTCCCAGGTTCTCATGAAAAAGGGGACTTCCTACCAGCCGCCCTGGTTTTACAACACCTGGGAGCCTTTCTACCAGGACTACAATGAAAAGATCGTGAGCGAATCGATCCCGGTCGCATCCCAATTGGGCTTTGACGTCTTCACGCTCGACACCGGGTGGAGCGAGAACTATGGTGAGAACGAAGTTAATCCGAAGAAATTCCCCAAAGGATTTGACGGCATCCAAGCCGCGCTCGAAAGCCGTGGCATGCGCTTGGGCCTTTGGGAGCCGCTGGCGGTGATGGGTCCTGAGAGCACCGTGGTGCGGGAACATCCCGAGTGGATCATGAAGGATTTGGATGGGAACCTGAAGACCGCCGGCTTCCCCGGGCCCAATGATCGCGTCATGTGCCTTGCCTCCGCGTATCGTGATTGGGCGGCAAAACGCATCAACCAGCTCATCAAGCGGCACAACCTAAGATATGTAAAGATCGACTTGACGACGGTGTTCAACGCCTATGGAGAGGCGCCGGGCTGCTACGCGCAAGGGCATTACCACCGGACTTGGGCCGAATCCCTGGGTGGCATTTATGAGGGCATGCAGTATGTGACCGACCAAATCTATCGCGAGAACCCGGGGGTCCTTTTGGACCTGACCTTCGAGCTTTGGGGGCAGAAGCACATTATCGACTACGGACTGCTCGATGCCGGTGATCTCGACTGGATGAGCAACGTGGATGACGCTTCCACAAGCTCTGCCGGTCCCCGCCAGGTCCGGGCGCTGCTTTACCATCGCGCCATGGCCATTCCGGTTGAGACCATGCTCATCGGCAATCTGCGTGCTCCCACGCCGAACCTTCAGGAACACTTCGCCACGGTGCTGGGTTCCGCGCCCTTGTTTCTGGGCGATCTCAGAAAGCTCACTCCCGGTCAGGTCGCTTGGTTGGCGGAAAAAATCCGCTGGTTCAAAGCGTTCCGCCGCGCCGTGCCGATCAATGAAGGGTTCTTCCCGCTGGGCAACTGGCGCCAGCCCAGCCTGGTGGACTGGGATGGATTCGCGCGCCTCAGCCGCCAGGGCGAAGGGATCATCACGCTGTTCAAGAATGAGTCGCGTCTCGGCCAGGTTGCCGTTGAACTCCCGGCCTTCCCTGATGGGAATTTCCACCTTCGTTCCGTAATGACCGGGCAGGTATTGGGCGCCCAGAGCGGCGAGCGGTTCCGCCACGGGATCCAGATTCACTTTCCGCCGGAACACAAGGTGGAGATCGTGGAAATCCGAAAATAGCCGCCACGAATCAATCCGCCCGATTGGCGGGCCGGCATAGCCTTTGAGCCGGTAGCGCGAGTTATTCGTCAGCCGACGAACTACGTTTCCACATCCGACGGAGGCCAATGATGTCATTCCATCGCGGAAGACTTGCCTTGGGCCTGCTTTGCAGCTTGAGCCTGCTCGTGGCGGCGCACGGCGCCAATGCTAATTTCTATAAAATTCGCCTGAATGGCATGGATTTATGGCTCGACGGGCAAACCGGGAGCATCGAGTACCTTTCATCCCCGTCGACGGGCGTGCTGCTGGAGGCGACGCGGGAGAAGTCAGGATTGCTTGACGTGGCCTTTCCCACCAGCGAGTTTACTCCCCTCCGGCTGGCATCGCGCTTCTCCCTGGCCGAAATTCGGCGTGAAGGCGAAATCGTTGAAATACGCTGGCAAGCGCTTGGTGCAAGCCGAAGCAACTTTGCGCCTCACGAAGGGTCTGTAAGTGCGCAAGTAACGATTCGGCCCGCCCCTGACGGGAAGTCGCTCGTCCTATCTTGCCAGATTCAAAATCATTCGCAGGTTCCGATCCCCCAGATTCTTTTTCCGGACCTCTGGGGCCTGGTTCCACTTCATGGCATTGAGGGAACTGAACTGCGCTTCGTACGGGGCGTGGTGCGCCCCTTTGCCGTGCCCTACCGTCGCCCTGAGTCGGCTCCGGAGTACTATAAAAATGTTGGATGGCAGCAGTATCCTTCAGCCGGGGGGTACTACGTGCAGAACGCCCTGAGGTGGCTTGACTTTGGCGGGCTCGGTGGCGGATTGAGCGCTTTTCAGCGGAAGTGGGGAACTCCGGACCGGCCGGATGTTCTGACCTATCGCTCCGAACTTGATCCCATGCATCTGCGCCTTGCCTGGCAGCACAAGCGGCAGATCGAGCCCGGCGAGACCTGGGATAGTGGTGAATTCTGGCTAACCCCGCATCCCGGGGGGTGGGCGAAAGGCATCGAGGTTTACCGCGATTACGTCCGCCAGGCAAACCCTCCACGGGCCTTGCCGGCGCACATCAGAGATGGGATCGGATTTCAAACCATTTGGATGACCCAAGCCCCCGAAAACGACCCGGCGAAAGCCTACTTCCGATACAGCGATTTGCCGCGTGTAGCTGAAGACGCGCGCCAAAATGGACTGAGAGAACTGGTTCCGTGGTTCTGGTGTGATTATTTCACGATCCCGATGCACTTTCTTCCGGCGTTGGGACCAGAGCAAGAACTTCTGCAAAGCATACGGCAAGCCAGAGCGTTGGGTGTTAACGTGGCGCCGTTCGTCAGTATCCATATTATTCTTAATAATGCCGTGGCACGATACGGCGTCCAGCCAGGACACGAGGATTGGACTTATCATCCGGACCTGATTCCGGAGTTCCGGCCCTACTATGCGCACGATCTGGAAGGAACCTTTATCGATGGCGACAACTTGCAGTGGCAGCATGACGCGCAAGCAACACTTACCGATTGGGTCAGGCGGGGTGTGACGTCCCTGTCCTTCGACCAATTCATTTACAGGGAGACACCCGGTCAGAAGCCCGGCCTGATCAAAATGATCGAGGCAATACGAACATTGGCAAGGTCCGAAGACCCGCAGTCTACTTTTTCCAGTGAATCTTGCACCGACCTGGAGTTAGACAGCCCTATCCTTGATTACACCTGGAACTGGATCGACCCTGGGATTGATGTAGTGGGCCAAACCGTAGATGCCGGCCCACTGGTAAGCGTCCTCCGGTCGCCCCGTTTGAACTGCAATATTGAAGACTCCCCGATGGCCGTTAAGAAATGCTTCGCCGATGGGCTATTCCTTAATGTCATGCCCAGCAAACCCGACGCACCCAATGGTACGGCGCTGATCAGTGATAAACCTCCCTTGGCCAGAGCCCTGAAAACCGTGGCTGCGCTGCACGGGCAGTTTCTTTCCTACTTCGTGGAGGGCAATGCCCTGGGTGAGTCCGTGCTCACCCGCCCTGCCACGGCCTTTGTAAGAGCCTATAGCCACGGCAATGGAGTTCTGGTGTGGGTCTTGAATGATCATGCGGAAGCCCAGCGAGTTGTGCTGCAAAGCGACCTGAGCATCTGGCTACCCACTTCGGACAGCTACCGGGAAAAATACTATGACCAGGACGGCAAACTGCTCCGCGACGCTCCCGTCAGGGAAACGTCCTGGCTGGGCATAACGGATCTCCTGCGGCCTGGGGAGATTGCGGTATTCGAGATCCGTTAGGAATAGGGGACAACGGGGATGTCGGGAAGTTTGCAGCGGGAAGTCATCCGCTAATCCACTGTCATCCGCTTATTCTATTCCCGTAGAATCATGATTTGCCGGGTGTGCTGACGGTACGTGTCGCGCCCCTTTACGCTCTTCGAAAATCACCTCTTTTATCGCGTCAAGCCGAGCAGTGCCTTCGGAGAGGGTCGGGACGAGCCACCCACCCTCATCGGTTTCATTCCAGGCATAGATTATTACCGCATTAGGCTTTCCTGCCACCGGATTTCCCTTATTCCATTCAATGGCATCCCTAAGGTTCGCGGCAATGTCGGACGGGGTGGCCTCGGCAAACCAGGGCCGCTCCCCTCCCTTGTAGAGTTTCATCAATTCCGTATCCCACCATCGCGGCCGCGCGTCCCAGCCCGTATTGACAATTGGAACTACATCTTTGCCCGTCGCTTTGCAGGCTTCCCAGTAATCGCGGTTTATTTTTGCCAATTGGCTGTAAGGGTATTCTTTTCGTTCGGTAGTTTGACTGTCCTCAGACTTCGTGTAGGCGCTCATGGCATCAAATCCAAGATAATCGAGGTCCTTTCCCCCATTGGGGGGACTCATCGCCACAAGATAGGGCGGCTTTAATCCCGCCTTGACCGCCTCGGCTCGCAGATAGCTAATCGCTTCCTGGGCGGCTTTTGCTGAGCCAAACGTCTCGGGGAAGCTCTCGAGGTAAAACCAATAGACCAACGGCCTGCCGCCAAGGATCTTCTGATACGTCGGCTCTTTAAAAAGCGAGATGAGATGGTTCACTTCTCCAGGCCATTCTTTGCTGCCCCCTAATAGTATGACTGAGAAGTTTATCCGGTCCCTGTACGGGCTGGAGAGGAGGAGGGAAACCCCAATCTTCTTTTTCTCTCGGATCTCGTCATCCGAGTAACAGAATGCCCAGTAATCCAGTCCCGCGTCACTGGCGTACTTGATCTCCTGGTCCATCACCTCCTGGTTGTCCGAACGTACCTCAAATTTGCCCTCCGAGACTTTGGCGTAAAACGGCAAGCGGTAATGCCATTGTTCCGGTTTTAGATTGTTTGCCCACTTCGTGTCGTCGCTCCATCCTTCCCAACGTATCGCCTCGACGAGTGTATGGTTGTCATTTTGGGCATATCCAGCGATTACAAAATTGCTTGCACACAAGAGGATGCAGGATATCTTCAGTTTAATTTTCATATTTGCGAATCTCCTGAATCAGCAATAGCTCAGATTCATCCGCGGGCATTCCGCCCAGTATCTCTCAAAGCCTTCCCTGCCTCTTCTTATTTCTTCGCGGGTTCTTTGACGGTGAGAATCTGATCCGCGCGGACGTTTTCCACGCGTTGCACGATGCCGCTGGGCCAGGTGATCTCAATCAGCCGGGCCGTATTATCAGCCCCCAGGCCGAAGTGGACCCGCTTGTCGCTGGCAGAAAGGTAGCTGCCCGAGGTCTTTACCATGGCGAACTGTTCGTGGCCGGATTCCGAGACCAGCCGCACGGTCGCCCCGATGCCGTCACGGTTGCTGACCGTTCCCACCGTGTTAATCAGCAGCCAATGATTACCGTTCCCGCCTTGATTCCGCAGTACCATTGAAGGTCGATCCAGGCAGTTCACGACGATATCCACGAAGCCATCGTTATCCAGGTCGCCAAAGGCCGCACCCCGCGCCACAAAGGGTAACTTGAACACCTCGCCGCTCACGCCTGAAACATCCTCGAACCGGCTGTGGTTGTTGCGCAACAAGAGCATCGGCTCCCGATAGTGCAGGGCCGGAAGCGAGACCTCGACATTATCCATGACATGCGATTGAGCGACGAAAAGGTCCTTCCAGCCATCGTTGTCGTAGTCAAAGAGTTTCGTGCCCCATCCCGAGTGAGTCATCGTCGCCTTGCCCACGCCGGTGAAGTCGGTGACATATTCGAACATGCCCTTTTCGTTGTGAAAGAGGGCATATTTCTGGTTGGCCAGGTCCCCGACGAAAACATCCGGCCAGCCATCGTTATCATAGTCATCGAAGCTAACGCCCATGCCGGAGAAATGACTGCCATTGTCGTCGTAGGCAGTACCGGCCGGGATCGCCACCTCGGTGAAGGTGCCGTCGTGATTGTTGTGGAACAACTGCTCGGCGATCGCATCGTTGGCGACGAAGATGTCCGGCCAGCCATCGCGATCGTAATCGTTGATGTCGACCCCCAGACCCTTGCCCGGAGCCTTGGCCAGGCCGGACTTCTCCGTGACGTCCGTGAAGGTGCCGTCGCCATTGTTGTGGAAGAGCAGACTGCTCACCTTCTGGTAATTTTCGGGGTGGCAATAAGCTCGCATGCCTGGGCCGGTGGCGCCGCACCAAATGTCAGGTTGGAAATCCCAGGCCAGGTAGCGGGTGACGAACAGATCCAGCCGGCCGTCCCGATCGTAATCGACGAACGCGGCGCCGGTGGACCAGCCGCTGGCCGCGACGCCCGCCTTCTCCGTGACGTCCGTGAAGGTGCCGTCGCCGTTGTTGTGATAGAGAATGTTGTGTCCGAAGTTGGTGACGTAGATATCCGGGCGGCCATCGTTGTCGTAATCCCCAATGGCGACCCCTTGCCCGTAAAACTTCCCCTGCAGGCCCGCCTTTTCCGTCACATCAGTAAATGTGCCGTCGCCGTTATTGTGATAAAGACGGTTCCAATAGCGTGGATCGGTTTTATCCGGGACTTTTCCGGGCGGCATGGGATCCTGCAACGCCGCGCCATTGACGAAAAAGATATCGAGCAAGCCATCGCCGTCGTAATCGAACACGGCAACGCCGCCCACCATGGTTTCGATTAGATACTTTCGGGAGGTCTTGCTCGGCTCGCACTTGAAAGCGACGTGCGCGGAATCCGCGATGTTTACAAACGTGGGCAGGCGGACTTTAGGTTCGCCTTCACCCCAAAGCAATACCACGAACCCAAGGAGCGACGCGGAGAGCAGCGTCAGCGCCCACCACGCATGCCCCTCGCAAACGGAAATCGTGCTACGTAACCAACGCATTGAGTAAGGATACTATTCCTTTTCCAGATGGCTCGCAAACTTTAGGATGGCAGGGTGGCCGAGTTTGCGCAATTTGCCTCCTTGACAAGGCGAGCCGAATAGTATAGGCTAGAATAATGATGAAGAGCCTGCGCATTGCCGCCACCCCTGCGGGAGTCTCCCCCATCCATCGCTGCGGTCTTGAAACCAGACAACACACAGACGCTTTAAAAATGAATTTCGCTCCCCATAACTCATTGAAAACAAAGTTGAAAAAGGAACCTCCCAATAAGTCATTGAAAACAAAAGGGGAATGTAAAAAAGATGTTAGAAATGAAGGAACCTCCCAATGAGTATATGAAAACAAAGGGGCAAAAAAATACCTCCCAATGAGTTCATGAAAATAAAGGAGTTATCCGCTTTTGCGTATTACTCTATGATGGATAAGGAGTTACCTGCTATTTTCGCCCTATCTCACCCGCCGATGGGAGATTCATTTGTGCTAGGATGGCGTTCCTGGATCGGGAGAATCTACGCGAAGATGAAGTTAAGGATGAAAGCAACAAGGATTCGAGGGTGTCAGCACGGATGTTGGCCGGACTAGTGACGGGCGCCGGCCGTCATGCTGATTGGGACGTATGCAGATAAGAACGCCAGGGCCTCGCGAACCTGCCTCAAATACCGAGAAGAGCAGAACCACGGGCTATCGTTGCTTGGCCATCCTTTTCGTAAGCCTGCTGGGTTGTCTCGGCGGGTACAAAGTGATGGCGCAGATGACGTCGGGTGGCGCTGTGGATCGCCCGGGAAAGCCACTCCCACCCGGCATGAGGGCGCCCCGAGTGGATTTCCGTGATCTCGCCGCCCAGGCTGGCCTTAAGGGAGTCATCATTTCCGGCACGCGAACCCAGCAAAACTACATCGTTGAGCAGAACGGCACTGGAGTTGCGCTTCTCGACTACGATAACGACGGTCTTCTCGATATCTTCTTCGTGCAGGGCGACAGGCTGAATCCGAGTTCTCCACCGCTCCACCCGTATCTCTATCACAACCTGGGCGGTTTGCGTTTCGAAGATGTCACGGAGAAGGCCGGGCTCGGCCATCTAGGCTGGGGCCAGGGTGTGTGCGCGGGTGACTTTGACAATGACGGCTACGTCGACCTGTTTGTGACCCAATGGGGGCACAACGTTCTGCTCCGTAACATGGGCAATGGCACGTTCCGCGACGTAACGAGGGAAAGTGGACTCGACCGCCCCGGCACTCGCTGGAGCACTGGATGCGCTTTTCTCGATTACGATCGCGATGGCTTTCTCGATCTGGCGGTGGCCAATTACGTTGACTTCGATCCGGCCAAGACACCCAAGGGAACTGACCCTGACAGCCCCTGCACCTGGAAGGGCATTGTGGTCCCTTGCGGTCCCATTGGATTGCCGGGGGAAACCATGTCCTTGTACCATAACGATGGGCATGGCCATTTTACCGATGTCTCCAGGCGCGCCGGCCTGGAGGGGGCAAAGATCTATAAAGGGCTCACCGTCCTTACCGGGGATTTTGATAACGACGGGTGGCCTGATATTTACGTTGCCTGTGATTCCACTCCGAGTCTCTTCTTTCGCAACCAGCGCGATGGGACGTTTAGGGAGGTCGGAGTGCTCTCCGGCACAGCCTACAATCAGGATGGAGTAGCGCAGTCGGGCATGGGCGCTGCCGCTGCCGATTATGATGGCGACGGGCGGCTCGACATTCTCAAGGGTAATTTCGCCAATGATACTCCGACGCTTTATCACAACAACGGTGGCGGGACCTTCGATGATGTGACCCTGGATGCGGGACTGGCAGTGCATACCCGGTGGGTGCAATGGGGATTGGCCTTTCTGGATTTTGATCAGGACGGGTGGAAGGACATTTTCATAGCCGATGGGCACGTCTACCCGGTTCTCGATACGCAAGCCACGAACGAGCATTTCAATCAGCCCCGCCAGTTGTACTGGAACATGGGCGGCCAGGGATTCTACGACATGTCATCCACCGGGGGAGCTGGCATAACTGCCCCGCACTCGTCCCGCGGCATTGCGGTTGGGGATCTCGACAACGACGGCGAACTGGAAATCGTCATCGCCAATCTCTTCGAGCCTCCATCCCTGCTGAAGAACTTTGGTGAGAAGGGTAATTCGCTCCTCGTGCAGGCCTTGACGGCTTCCGGCCGCGATGCCATTGGAGCGCGGATCACAGTGTCCGCCGGCGGCAGGAAACAAATCGACGAGGTGCGCAGCGGGGGCTACTACGTCTCCAGCGGCGACTTCCGCTGCCATTTCGGACTCGGCAACGCAACGATGGCCGATGTGACGGTGCGCTGGCCGCAGGGGAAAGTTGAGAGCTTCCCGAAAGTGCCCGCCAATCGATGGGTAACCATGCGGGAGGGCGCCGGTATCGTTCGGCTCCAACGGCTCAACAAAGCCCACTGAACCCCAGACGGAGCTTCGTGCGATTTGCCTTTCCCCCAACCTGAGAGCGGCGTCAGGTATTAGGTGCGCATTTCGCATTGCAAGACTGCCATGCTCAACGTCCCCATCGACGGAATGACCGCATTCCCGCCATTGGTTTGAAAAAGCCCCTTCGGTTTGTGCCGTTTATGGTCGAGTCGGTGCTCCTGCCCTCAGTTTCGCATGGTAGAACCAGCGGCACATGCCAGGAACTTCTTGACGACTTAATAGCATTAGATTAGAAGATGCCCCAATCTCCCGCCACGATTCGCTTGGATGCGGGAGTGAACAAACAAGGAGTCACCAGGTCTATGAAGCTTCTTCGCCCTTTTTTGATCGCAGGATTCGTGGTCCTGTTTCTGCAAAATCCGCTGTTCGCGCAAAAGGCCATTATTGATCCGCCCAGAATACTCGAATTCCTTGGTAATCAGCCGATGACTCGAGTTGGGCGTCCTTTTACCGTCGTGGCTTCAATCAGCAACCCGGCAATAGTCCCCATAAGTGCTACGGCAACGCTAAAATTACCCGAAGGCATTCACCTGGAAGGCGAAGCCGCGCAGCCACTAGAGCTCTCATCCAACGAGAAAGTCGCCCTGCGGTGGACGCTTATCGGCGACAAACCCCTTTACGGAGAATTGTTGCTCGAAATTACCAACCAACATGACGTGCTGGCGGCGGGCAGGCTACCGGTACGTTTCCTGCCGCAAATGCAAAAAACCGAAGCTGCTTATCTGCCCGAGCCCAAGCCTCTTAAGAAGAATAGTCCGCTGTTGATCGGGGCCCACAATTGCCCCCTATGGGAAGCTGACGCGTATGATCGCTGGTCTCAACTTGTGAAGCATCCGGAACGCACTCCCGCACTTGGTTTTTACGCGCAGGAAAATCCGGAAGTTGCCGATTGGGAGACGAAATGGGCGGTTGAGCATGGCGTAGACTTTTTTATCTATTGCTGGTATCGCGATGGGCAGGGCGGCCCCGTAAAACAGAGATTTGGCAGCGCCCTGCACCAGGCACTTTTTAATTCGAGGTTCCAAAGCCTCTTAAAATTCACAATCATGTGGGAGAACCAGAGTAAAGGAAGAGCCGGGGTAGCCAACGAAGACGACCTGATGAACAATCTGCTGCCCTTTTGGATGACCAACTATTTCAAGCGTTCAAATTACCTCGTTGTCGACAACAAACCGGTATTGTTTATTTACCGTCCGGAATTTCTGATTGACGATTTGGGGAGCATTGAAAATGTGCGTTTGGCTTTCGATAAAATGCGACAGGCAAGTCGCGCCGCTGGTTTTGATGGTTTGTGGTTATTGGGAGAGTATCGCGACTTAGATCCCAAACATCTTGAGCTCATGAAGAGCATCGGTCTGGATTATAGTTTTGCTTACTGCTGGCACGTTCCCCACAGCCCCAGTCCCCAGGAAGCAATTGACGCCCAGATGACCAAAATCCGTACCACCCAGGAACTCGGAATACTGCCTCAGGTGGTAACCGTTTCCCAAGCCTGGAGCGGATGGAGCGATGAAGGATCGATCTGGAAAATTCCGCCCATTGAGTACGAGACTTTATTGCGGCAAGCCCGGGGGTTCGTGGAAAAGTTGCCCAAGGATCAACTAAGCGGCCGGATGTTATTGCTCGATAACTGGAACGAATGGGGCGAAGGCCATTACCTTTTGCCTTATACCGAATACGGTTTTGGGTATCTCGATGCCATCCGTAAGGTTTTTTCCGATGCTCCTGCCCAACATGTCGACCTTATCCCCGATGACCTTGGCATGGGCCCGTACGAAACCGCATATCGGGAATGGCTGGCCGCAAAACGAGGGAAGTGAAAAGCCAACGACCTGAATGAAAGCCAATTGCAAGCGGCCAGGCAACATCTGGGAGGTTGAAAACGCAAGCGACCTGCCTCAAGCCGAACGTGGTGATGGGTATTCTCGATGCCGTTTGTAAGGTTTCTTCGGATAGTCCTGCCCGGCATATGGACCCGAAGCGGTCCTTCAGATGATCACCGCAACGTATCTGTCAGCCTCCAGATAGGAAAGGACGCTTATGACTCCGAACCGAAGAGAGTTCCTGGGAATACTATCCTTGGCCTGCGGGTTGGACGTCCAGGGAGTGTTTGCTCAGGACCCGGCCGACACCCGGCACTGGCATGTTTACGTCATTAATCTGTCGCATCTCGATATCGGTTGGCATGACGTGCCCTCCGTCATCAAGGAAAGAATTGCCGGCTTCGTGGACGACGCCGTGCGCCTCTGCAACGCCTCAAGGAACGCCGCAACCGAGAACCGCTATATTTTCACGCTGGAAAGCAGTTGGGCCGTGGACTACTACGAGCAAACCCGCACGGCCAGCCAGTTTCAACAGTTGATCGATTGCTTCCGCCGCGGCCAGATGGAGTTCGGCGCGATCTATCTCCCCATCCACACCGATCTGTGCGGACATGAGGAGCTGGCTCGGTCAACTTATTATGCCGCCGGCATCCGGCGCCGTTTCGATGTCCCTGTGCGCATGGCCATTATTGACGATGTGGGGGAAAGCTACTGCATGGGCCTGGCCCAGGTTCTGGCGCGCAGTGGGGTGAAGTTCTTCTGCACAGGACCGGGCGGCAAAGCGATCTCCAAAGGCATTCTCAATAAGGCGCCCAGGTTATTTTACTGGGAATCGCCGGATGGAAGCCGTGTGCTTTCGGCCTGGACTCCCGGGATATGGACTTATGCCCGAGGGAGCGAGGCGGGATTCAAAGGTGCTTCCACGCTGCAACAGTTCGACAATCTCCCTGACTATCCGTATGACGTCATGTTTCGCCACGGCGGGAAGGGTGATATCAGCGGCCCTGATCCCGAAATGCTGGAGTTGATCGGCAGCTACCGGAAAGCGTGCCCCGAGGCCGAAATCAAGCTCTGCACCACGCAGGAGTTTTTTGCCGCGGTGGAGGAGAAGTACGCGGCCGAAATCCCCGTCTGGCGTGGCGATGTGGCGGATCCATGGGCGGACGGCCTGATTTCGCTGGCGCGCGAAACGGCGTTGCACCGGCGCACTCAGTCCCGGCTCATGGCTGCTGAAATCCTGGCGGCGCTGGGCGGCCTCGAAGTGCGTGAAGATGTAGCCAACGCCTACCGCAACCTCCATCTCTATTCCGACCACACCTGGGGCTATGATTTCGATCCCGACAACCGGCCCGGCAAGATCACGTCTTTCACCCGCGACGTAGCCAACGGAAAGTCGGTCCGCATTGAGGTTCCTCCCGGAGAGACGCTGGGCCCCGGAGCACCGTTGATGAAGCCCTACGAAGTATCGTGGGACGCCAAGCGCGAGTATGCGATCGAAGCCGGGCGAATCGCCGACGGAGTGACGAGCCGCGCACTCAGCCGGCTAAGCGCGCGCGCCGCGGGTTCCGGCCTGGTGGTCTGGAACACCCTGAGTTGGGCGCGCACGTCGGTGGTTCGTTTTGAGGCGCCGGCTTCCACTCCTCCCTTCAAGGCGCTGCGCGAACGGCGCTCGGGCGCGGTCATTCCGGTGCAGCAGGATGGTTCCTCCTGGGTGTTCATCGCCGCCGATGTTCCACCGTTCGGTTATTGCGTCTATGAACCGGTCGAAGGCACGCCGGAGCGGGCGGAGAATTCCAATTCCAACACCATTGAGAGCGGTTGCTACTCCATATCCGTCGAGCCTGAGACGGCGCTGGTCAGATCGATAATCGATCGCGTACTGAAATCGGAGTTGGTGGATTCCGGCGCTTATGGCATGGGCCAGTATATTCACGACAACGTGAATGAGTCATATGTGGGTTCCGGCGAAGGGGGGATGGGCAAGGCGGGTTTTGCCTACGGAGCGGGACAGAGGCTTGTTCCGGTTGCGGCCGGCGATCCGGTGGTCGAGGCGGGCCCGGTATTCTCCGCCATCACCATGAAGGCGCGGCTCGCGAGCGGTCCGGCGCCCGCGCGAATCGACCGGCGGGTGATTCTCTATCGCGACCTGAATCGCATCGACATGAAGAACCGTGTAGAAAAACAGGCCGCCATGGAGAAGGAGCAAATCTACATTGCCTTCCCCTTCGCCGTGGGCAGCGATATTCGGTTCCGTTTGGAATTGGCGTACATGGTGATGGATTGGCCGGGCGACTCGATGCCGGGCACCTGGCGTGGCTTCAATGGAGTGCGAAATTATGTTCGTGCGGATGGCAGAGCGAAAGGCGTGACCTGGGCCTCGCTTGACGCTCCCATTGTCAGCCTGGGCGGGATCAACAGCAACCATTGGGATCCCAAGTGGCACGATAGTTTCGTGCCCACGAACGCGCACATCTACTCCTACGTGATGGGCAACATTTGGAATTGTAACTATCCGCTCTGGCAGGGTGGAGTGACACAGTTCGACTACTCATTCATGAGTCACGAGGCGGCTCTCCCGCTTTATGAGTCGGCACATTTTGGGTGGGACGCCGTGTCGCCCCTCCTCGCGCATTGGGTCAGCGACAGTTCAGAACAGCAGCGTTCCGCGCCTTTTCGGTTTGAAATCGAACCGCAAAACGCGATGATCGCCGTGGTGAAGAAGCCGGAAGCCGGTGACGGGATCGTGCTGCGCGTGTGGGAATGCGGCGGACAGGCAAACACGCTGGCCCGTATTCAGATTGTCGGCCACCGCGCCGTGAAGGTGCGCAGACTCAACCTGGTGGAAGAAGACCTCGGACCAGCAATCGTGTTGAACGGCGGGATCGAGTTGGCATTGCGTACGCACGAACTGGCCACTTTGCGCATTGAGTGGGCATAGACTCGACGTTTTGTACCGGGAAAGCTGATGAGCACGGAGGCTTCTTTATTATGGATCGAAGAGATTTTCTAAACGGCGGCTCGTTTCTGGGGGCGGCACTGGCGTTGCCGGGCCGCACGAGGCTTTACGCAGCCGCGGCGCAGACGGCGGGGCAGGCGAGGAAGCGAATCGTCAAGGTGGAGTTTGGCAAACCCATCCGGCTTCCCGGAAGCCACGGTGATACCTGGACCACGACGTGGGCGGACGACGATGAGCTCTATACCGCTGCCGACGACACCTTTGGATTCAACAATTCGTCTGACGGCAACCTGGCGGTGCATCGCCTCTCCGGTACTCCTGCGGACCTGCGGGGCGCAACCGTAAACGCCATGGCCGAGTTCGGAAAGGAATGCGAAAAGAAGGGCGACGGTGCGGTGTGGAAGGCCTCCGGGTTCACCTGCGTCGATGGCGTTTTGTACTTGTCAGTCAGCCGGCACTACGCCAACACGGGGGTGGGAGACAAGGGTGGGAGCCCCGATCATTACTGGGTGCAGGAGACGTGGGACGCCAGCATCGTTAAGTCCACCGACCATGGCAAGACCTGGAGCCCGACGCCGAAGATTGGACAAGCGATGTTCCCCGGCAAGCTCTTCAGCGTTCCGTACTTCGTGCAGTACGGGAAGGACGGCAGAGTGGAGGGGGAAGACGTTCACGCCTCCTGGGAGGCGCGCGATCGGTTCGACTACGTGTACGCAGTGTCGAACGATGGCGCCTGGAACGATGGCAACTGGATGACCATGGGGCGGGTATCGCGCGGACTCATCGGGCGGCTCGATCCAGAGGATTGGGAGTTCATTCACGACTGGACGGACAAGCGCGAGCCCATCTGGGGTCCCCGCCACGACAACGCCGTCTACATGTTCCGCTCTCCCGGCCGCACCAGCATGACGGGAATTCACTACCTGGCGCCGCTCGGTCTGTACGTCCTTCCGCAATGGTACTACGACCATGCGGAAGATCCGATGGCGCGGAAAATAAGCCGGACCATCTGGGAAATTTACTCAGCGCCCGCGCCTTGGGGACCGTGGACGCTGTTCCACCGTCAGGTTTGGGATCCGGAGGGATTCTACAACCCGTGCATCCCCAGCAAATTCATCAGCCCGGACGGCCGCCATTTCTGGATTATTACCGCGGGCGACTTCAGTGACCAGGCGCCGGGCGGCCTCTACGGGCTGCACATGATTCCCGTGACGCTGGAACTTGCACTCTGAGGCGGACCGCGGCTCCACTCGAGAACCCGCTAATCGTACTCCCGCGCCAACTGCACAAAAAGCGCGTCATTGGGATAGAGACGATTCACATTTTCAGGCGTTACCAGTTGGTGGTTGGTGTAGGCAGCGGCGGTGGCGCTCTTTCCCAACAGGACATCGGTGGCGATGCGCACGATGGCGTCTCCATACTTCTCCGGGAAAAATGCCACCGAGCCAATTAACCGGGTTCCGTCTTCGCGCATCTCGGCGCGCGCTTCCGGTTCGCCCCCTTGTCCCACCACGGTGCAATAAGCGCTGCGTCCACACTCCTGAAAGGCGCGTAAGGCCGCCAGGGCGCTCGAATCGTTGGCGGCGCCAATCAATACGCGCCGCGCGGTGCTGCCGCGAAGATATTTCCGCGCGCATTCCAGAGCCGGCCCGAACTCCCCCTGGGTATCCAGCCGAACCACGCGGCATTTTGCCGCTGCCGGAAACAGATCCTTGATCCCATCCATGATTCCGTCCACGCGCGTCCGGACCACCGGCCCCGATCGTACAATCTCCAGCAGGAGAATTTCCTCCACCGAACCTCGCCATTGTTGCGCGGCGTATTGGCCCAGGCACCGGCCACCCATTAATCCCGCCAAGTGATTATCCGCCCCAAAATAGGTGGCGCCGGGGTAGGGAATATCGATGGCGAGAATGGGTATACCCGCATTCTGGAATTTGGCGGCGACCTCGGGCGCCGCACCCTCGTACATCACCGCCAAATCCACATGCTCCCGGATTAACCCGTCGGCATTTCTTATTGCTGCCTTCAGGTTATGGTGGTTGGCCGCTACAATCAGTTCGAATTGCGCTTTCTGGCACGCTCGAACCAGCCCATCGAGGAGTTGCCGGCAAAACGAAGAAGACCGATCCTGCCCGGCATATCCGATGCGAAAGCGATGCTGGCCGGTCAGCGGAAACGACATCCGATATTCGTTCTCTCCCACCTTTTCCATAAGCCCACATTCGTGCATGGTGTAGAGCAATCGGAAGCACATTCCTTTGCTCAGCCCGGAACGGGCAACAATGTCGCGCAGCCGCAGAACTTCACCGGGAGAATGGAATGCTCCCAGGATTGCCGACGCGTGCACAACGGATTTAACGATGTATCGGGATTTAGGCTGTCGGGACTCGGATGGCATTCAACACCTCCGAAAAGCGATGGCGCTCCTAGCGCGCGCGTTTCGCATTGTAATACTGGCTCGGTCAAACTGCCTAGCGCGAAGTTAATGAAATTCCTCCCGGTCTGTCTGAAAACATCCTTCGATTTAAGCCGTTTACCGTCGCGCGGGTGCTCCTGGCCGGAGTTTTGCATAGCAGAACCCCCATGGCGAGTTGAATACTCCTTGTCGGCCCAAAGGCTTGGGAATACAAGTTGAGGCGCAAACTCGCGGCAAGGATATCTTCGCCCCGCCGCACTCTGCTAATCAGCGTTGAGATCATGGGGTCGGATCTTTTCAGGGACTAACTCAAGGGGTCTATCATGAAGTTCTGTCTGCTCTTTTGCTCGATACTGCTCGCGGTCCTGTCGCTCATCGGCATGGGCGAGGGCCGTCCTGCCGCGAAGCAACCCGCGCCCTACCAGATCGCCGTCTACTACTGGCCTAATTACCATGTTGACCCCCGCAACGAGGCGAAACTGGGCAAGGGCTGGACCGAGTGGGAACTGGTGAAGGGGGGTAAACCCAGGTTCCCCGGACATGACCAGCCTCACGTCCCGCTGTGGGGCTACCGCGACGAGTCTGATCCCAGGGAGATGGCTCGCAGCATCGACGCCATGGCGGATCATGGTATCACCGCCATTCTATTTGACTGGTATCGCTACAACAATGGAAGCTTTCTGGACGACTGCCTTCGCAAGGGCTTTCTAAAGGCCCCGAATCGCGATCGTATCAACTTTGCCTTAATGTGGGCCAACCATAATTTCACCGACATATTCCCCCGAAAGAGCGACAACCCTCCACTCTGGTACCCCGGCGCCGTCACCCGCCCGACGTTCGATCGTGTGACCGACGAAGCAATACATGACTTCTTCTCCCAGCCCAATTATTGGAAGATCGACGGCAAGCCCTATTTCTCCATATATGAGCTGCACACCATGATCAAGGGTCTTGGTGGCTTGGAGCAGACTCGGGACGCCCTGGAGAGCTTCCGCGCCCGCACGCAGGCGGCGGGCTTTCCCGGGTTGCACCTGAACATCGTGGGCTGGGGCCTGACCCAGGCGATGGAGTTGGTGAAGGGGCAGCCCATGACCGGCGTGGATCCCTCCCGAACCGTTCAAAGCGAGGCTGATCTACTGGCTTACCTGAATGCCGACAGCGTCACCTGGTACACGTGGACCCACGTTACCTCCCCCACCGAACCCACGGAAACTTACGACCACTGGGGGGCGCGCTCCGTGCCGCTCTGGTCCGACTGGCAGAAGGACGTACACATCCCGTTTTACCCAAACGTTGCTGTCGGCTGGGACGGCAGCCCCAGGAACTACCCCGGCGGCATCGTGGTGGATAACTCACCAGCGCTCTTCCGCAAGTACCTGGAGGACGCGAAGAGCTATCTCGACCAGGAGCCGCCGGACCGCCGTATCCTGACCATCAACGCCTGGAACGAGTGGGTGGAAGGCAGCTATCTGGAACCCGACAAGAAAACGGGCCTGGGCTACCTCGACGCTATCGAGCAGGTTTTCGGCGCCAATGCGTCGGGGGGCAGCCTGCCCGCCGGATCGGGTCAATAAGATGACGCAGACGGTCAATCAACTCGTTTCGCATTTTAATACAGACGCGGTTCCGCCGGTGCGCGCCAGTATGACCGTTTTTCGCCCAGTTGATGTGAAAATCCCATTTGATTTGAGCGTTTTGTGGTCAACAAGTCGGTTCAATCCAGCGTTTCGCGCAGCAGAACGCAACAAAATTAGCAGGAACTTATTGACGGAAATGTTGAATGCGCTTTACATGATGCGCCAAGCTCACGCCCATGCATTCCAAGCGTGAGCGCTTCATAACCCCGCTTTAGCTGCCCAAATTGAGTGCGAATATCATACGGGTTCCGGGACAGAAGGAAAGGTTTCAGGCAGTGTCGCGTGGAAGGAAGCGAGAAGGAGCATCGCGTCAAGAGACTGTAACACTGAAAGACTGAAAGCGCGTCCGGGTCTTCGGTCCATTTTCGCAGATTTCATGTGAAGGGAGTGACAAGGTTTATGAAGCTTCTTCAAATCTTCCACAAAAGTTTCGGGCTCCCACGCAGGGGCCTCTGGTTTCAAAATTCAGCGTTGGCCTTGATGGCCATCGTTCTCGCGGCATTGGCATTTCCCAACTACGCCCGAGCAGAGTCGGCCACCGGCTCGATCAGCGGCATTGTGACGGATGCGCAGGGCGGCGTTGTGCCTAACGCTGACGTCACTGCCACCAACCCCCAGACGGGGATAGCGGTTAAGACCAAAACGAACACGGACGGCGTCTACAACATTCCCTACCTTAGGCCCGGCACGTATGAAGTCAAGATCGTTGCCAACGGCTTGAAGGAGGCGGTGATTACCGGTGTGTTCGTGGATGTGGGCAACATCGCCCGCGTCGATTCCACGCTCCAATTGGGAAGCACCACCCAGGCAGTAACGGTTCAGGCCTCCGCCCCGCTGCTGCAACAGGAGACTACGACTTACGATGCGCAGGTCAACCGGAAGTTTGTCGAGGACCTTCCAAACGCTGTTGCCGGCGGCACCCGTGACGCCTCAGTGCTGGTGAATCTGACTCCGGGCGTGCAAACCCCTGGCGCTACCAATGGAAATTCCTTTGGCACCCAGTTCGGCGCCAACATCGGCGGCGGCCGGCAGTTCAGTACGGAATGGCAAATCGACGGCATGAACATGGCTTATCAGGGGGTCACTTCTGACGTTTCCCTTGACAACCGGCCAGACCTGGACTTGACGAGTGAAGTTAAAGTCCAGGAGGGCGTCCCCACTGCCGAATATGGCCGCACCTCCGGCGGCGTGGTTTCCTACATCACGCGCTCCGGCAGCAACCAGCTGCACGGTAACGTAACGGCGTTTTTGCAGAACACCGTTCTAGATGCCCGGCCTTACAATTCGGCCACCGTTCCGGTTAATCAGCAATGGTTGTTGGAGATTTCCGTGGGCGGCCCGGTTTACATTCCCAAGCTCTACAATGGCAAGAACAAGACCTTCTTCTTCTTCAACTTGACAACCTTCCGGCAACCTCCCACCGCCAATCCAAACACTGTAACGGTCCCCACGGCTGCGGAGCGTACAGGTGACTTTAGTGCAATTCTCGGCCCTGCGCTAACGGATGCTACCGGTCATCCGATACTTGACGCCGCAGGGAATCCAGTTCATCAAGGTGAAATTTTCGATCCAACGACGCCTGACCTCCCGTTTCCTGGCAACATGATCCCGGCTGGCAGGATTGGGGCCACGGCGACATTTCTAAACAAACTCTATCCCCAGCCGACCAGTTCCGGCACCAGCCAAAACTATACCGGCACGACGCCCGGCTATAACAAGCAGACCGATTGGTTCCTCAGGATCGATCAGAATTTTGGCGCCAACCACCGCCTGTTTGGCAGCTTCCGCGCCCGCGCCACGCCCGCGCTGCTTGCCGAAGGACCGCCCTTCGGCGACGCCCTGTCCAGCAACTTGACTCCTCGCGGCATCTCGCAGTTTACCATCGCCGAAGATTGGGTTTTGAGTCCGACCCTGGTCAATCATTTCGCGGGCAGCGAAGTGGGTTTCCACATCACCCAGAATTCGCAGCCTTTGAATCCGGCCGACTGGCCATCGATCTCCGGTACGTACGCGCCGGCGTTCCCCAGCTTCTGCTTCACCACCAACGGCTATGCACCCATGGGGATGGGCCTGGGGAATTGCAGCGTGAACTCGGTCAATTACGAAGAAGACCGTAGCAGGGATATCCAGGATTCGGTCTCCTGGATCAAGGGCAGGCACAGCTTCAAGTTCGGCGCCCGTTACCTATGGTTCCAGGCTGCCACCGGTGAACTTGACACCCGCAGCGGGGCTTACCGGTTCGCAAGCGCCGAAACATCTGCCGTATGGCAGGGGGCCCCTGTAAGCGCAGCCGGCGACTCCTACGCCAGCTTCCTGCTTGGGGATGTGGACTACGCGAATATGCAGATTAATCCGTTCCCCGATCAGCATACTCAGAGCTTAGGCTTTTACGCGCAAGACGACTTTAAGCTCGGCAAGAAGCTCACCCTCAACTATGGCATCCGTTACGATTACCAGGGCGCGGAGTGGGAACAGAACAACCAGATGGCGGAAATGAATCCGAGGCTGGCCAACCCTGGCGCCGGGGGTTTGCCCGGAGCCTACTGGTTCGCCCGCCAGCAACACGTGCGCAATTTCGTTAACAACTGGCACAAGGGATTCTCGCCCCGGCTCGGCGGGGCGTACGCGGTTTCGGATAGTCTGGTCGTCCGGGCCAGCGTGGGGATTCTCCTGGCGCCGCCGGGAGTGGATACCTCGGGTGGGATCCTGGACGAAGCCGGTTACGGCGCCAGCATAACCCAGAACAGTCCCAATGGCGGCATTACGCCTGCCATGAATTGGGACACCGGCTGGATTGGCGCACCTCATCCGCCGGACTTCGACCCGGCCATCTATAACGGCGGGACCGCCAACACCGACGCAGGCAATGCTGACAGATGGCCCGAAAGCTACGTGTGGCAGTTGGATGCGCAGAAGTCTTTCGCCCGAAACTACATGATCGATGTCGGCTACGTCGGGCAGTCATCGCACCACATACCCGGCGGCTTGAACCTGCCCGACCAGGTGAACCCCAAATACCTGGCGCTCGGTTCACTACTCACCGATTCGATCACCGACCCAGCCGTAGTGGCGGCAGGCTTCACTCCTCCCTACGTCGGCTTTACCGGGAACCTGGCACAAGCGCTCAAGCCCTTCCCGCAGTATTATTCGATTAACGTCCTGGATGACCACTTGGGAAACTCCAGCTACAACGCGCTGTTTATTAAGGCGGAAAAACGCTTCGCCAACGGATTCCAGTTCCTCACTTCTTTCACTGCCTCGAAGACGATCACCGATGTCTCGTTGAATGCCTTCGGGCAGGCGGGACCTCAGGACACCTATAATCGGGGAGTGGAAAAGGCGCTGGCGCCCTACGATATCCCCAAGTCCTTTACGGTCAGCGCCACGTATGCGCTGCCTTGGGGTCCTGGGCGGCCGTACCTCCACCAGGGAGCTGTCAGCCAGATCCTGGGCGGCTGGGCGGTTGCCGGGATTCTGAATTACAATTCCGGTCTCCCCATCGCGGTAGGAGCGCCGGACACCTTGCCGATCGGCAACGGTCGTCTCGGCAGCGATTACCTCGGCGGCGCTATCAAGACCGGCGCCAGCCGCAGCAACACTCTCATCTCGAATACCATCTCGGGGCAGGTCCAGCCGGGAACCGTCACGCTCAACCGTGGGGTTTTCGCTTTCCCGGCGCCATTCACCTTCGGCAACACGTATATCCTACCCAACACCCGTACTTTGGGATACGAATCGGAGAACTTCTCGCTCTTCAAACGCGAGACATTCCACGACCGCTATCAGATCGAAATGCGCTTGGACGCGTTTAACGCGTTTAACCGCAAAGATCCCGGCGGCCTAATTACCGACCTGACGAATCCGGCCTTCGGCCAATATACCGCCAACAACATTGGGCCCAGGATCTGTCAGGTAGGAATGAAAATCACCTTTTGACTTTTTGGGTGTATAGTTGGGGGAAGAGACGAATATGAGGAGTGTGATGTTACTCTTCGTGCTCGCCGCTTCCCTCAATGCCCAGTCGCCGCCCCCGTGCCAAGCAGGGCTGGATCAAGTGAAGAGCGGCGACTACGTGAGCGCCCAAAGTTCCTTGTGGTCCTGTGTCGAGTCGGGGTCAGGAAACCCCACTCACACCTTCTACCTCACTTTAACCTATCGCGAATTGAAGAATTACGATTCCGGCTTGAGCAAAGCGAACGCTGCCCTCAAGCAGACCCCTGATAGCGTTGAGATGCTTTACCTCGCGGCATTTTTGCACTACAGGCGGGGCGAGAACAAGGATTCGATGCTGTTGTTGAGCAAAGCGTACAAGCAGGCCCCCAACGACTGGCGCATCCATCAGCTCTTCGCGCTGAACTACATCACCTTTAAGATGAACGAGGCGGTGGAAGCGGAATTGAAGAAGGCCATCGCCCTCAATCCCACGAACGCCGAGCTCGAGTATCAATTGGGCCGGTTGTACTTCACCCTGAATTGGTATGACAAGTCGATTGCCGCTATGAAACTCGCGCTGGCCATTACCCCCGATTATCCCGAGGTCTACGATAGCCTGGGATTAACTTACGAAGCGCTGCAAGATGTGAAGCAGGCGGAGGAGAGCTTCGCCCAGGCAATCGAACTCGATCGCAAGCACGGCATCAAAGATCCGTGGCCTCTGATCAATTACGCCGAGCTCCTCTTCGACCAGGAGTCGCCGAAGGCAAGTCTACCCTTGCTAAACCAGGCCCTGGAAATCGATCCACGCTCACCTGACGCCAACTATCAGATGGGGCGTGTTATGCGGGCATTACACCGGAACGCGGAAGCGGAGAAATACTTCGAGAAAACCATCGACGCGGACCCTTCGTTCGCGAATGCTTACTATCAGCTCGGATCGCTGGTGCAAAAGCGTGGAGATAGCGCCCGTGCCGCGGTGCTTCTGGACCGCTTCAAGGTCTTGACCGAAGCAACCGAAAAACCCAAGCAGGCCACACCCTAGAACTCTTTCCACGGCGATCATGCGGCCTTGGGGGCATCATTGGCTGGCCGGTCTTGACGGCGACGATCATCATCACTGCCAATATCTGGGGCGTTTTGACCCGTGAGCGGGCGAAGGCGAGCCGCCGATCGTTCGCGGCGCGCCAAGATTTTGTGCCACGGGCATCTTGCCCGTGCTTGGGCATGGCCAGGATGGCCATGGCACGGCTTTGGTTGCAGAACCGAGAGATGGAGACGATATGAAACGTCGTGACTTCTTCAAAAGTGCGCTGGTTACGGGTGGCGCTCTCGCGTGCGGCCCGCGCTTGTTGCACGGTCAGGCGGCGAACGGTGTGCCGGTCGATCCAACCGTCAAGCGGGTCCTGATCATGTTTAAGTGCCACTTCGATCTGGGGTTCATCGATACACAGGAAGCCATCATAAAAAGATATTTTGAAAAGCATTACCCTGAAGCCCTCCGCATCGCGTCAGTCATGCGTCAGATCAGCGATGATCGCTATGTCTGGACCACAGGATCGTGGCTCCTTTATGAATACCTGGAGCAAGCCACGGCCGAACAACGCAAGGTCATGGAGCAGGCCGTGTCAAAAGGCGACATTGCCTGGCACGCGCTGCCCTACACCTGGCAGACAGAATTCCTGGATCGATCCATGATCGTCGGGCTGTTGGGTCTCTCCCGCTCGCTGGACCGGCGCTTTGGCCGCACCACTACCGGCTGCAAGATGACCGACGTTACCGGTCACTCGCGCGGATTGGTGGGACCGCTCGCCGAAAACGGAATCAAGCTGTTGGATGTCGGCGCCAATGGCGGGTGCAACTCGCCGGACCTGCCTTCGCTTTTCGTATGGAAAGATACAGACGGCAATTCCCTGGTCACCATGTTCCACCCTGATTATGGTGGACTGGTCCAGGTACCAGGGTCGGACCTCGCCGTGGATATCGAGGTGAAAAGTGACAACCTTGGTCCGCACACCATTTATGAAATCATGAACACGTTCTGGGACATGCGCCAGAGATTTCCCAATGCCACCGTCACGGCCGCTAATCTCACCGAAATCGCCAACGCTATAGAGCCGTTCCGTGAGAAGTTGCCGGTGGTGACCCAGGAAATTGGCGATACCTGGATCTATGGCGTGCCGAGTGACCCGGTGAAGGTCGCGCGCTACCGTGAGCTTGTGAGGTTGCGGCAGGCGTGGATTCGACAAGGGAAATTCCACGTCGGCGACGCGACGGATATCGCTCTGTTGCGAAAACTGGGACTGGCGGCCGAACACACCTGGGGCGCCGACACGGTGGCATGGCTGGATTTTGAACACCTTAAACCGGCCGATCTGGCGAAAGTGCTGGATGCGCCCGGCTACAAAGTGATGAGTTTTAGTTGGAAGGAGAAGCGGGACAATCTCTCCCATGCGATTGCTACCCTTCCTCCGCCCTTGCGCGACGAAGCCGCCGGACGGATTCGAGATCTCGCGGCCAAGGAACCCTCGAATGCAGGCTTGGAGCCTCACCCTGAGGGGGTAGCCCTTGAGACGAATCATTTTGTTGTCGCGCTCGATCCGAAGACCGGCGCGATTAGCCAATTGCGCAGTAAGAACACAAGGCGCGAGTGGGCTTCAGCAGACCATCCCCTGGCTTTGTTCTCCTATCAGACGCAATCCAAGGCCGACTTTGACAAGTTTCTGGCGAGCTATGTTCGAGGCGCGATGAGTTGGTGGCAACCCCTCGATCTGGGCAAGCCCAATATCGAACACCTTGGCGCTGAGAGCCGGGAGTGGATACCCAAGCCGCAAGGCGCCTGGGCGGGCCGGCACGCCAATGGCTATCGGCTGCTGGAGCGGTTGCAAATCACAGATCCCGAGTCCCAGCGTGACGGCCGAACCGCCTGGCCGCAACGCATGTACCTTGAGCTGGTGTTGCCCGACGCGGAGCCCACGGTGGAAATCAGCTTCCTGTGGTTTGGCAAGGTGGCCACTCGAATGCCGGAGGCTATGTGGCTAAGCTTTCTGCCGCAGGCACAGGACGCTCACGGGTGGACGATGGAAAAGGTTCAGCGCCCGGTCTCTCCGTTTGATGTGGTGCGGCGGGGAAACCGGCACATGCACGCGCTTTCCGGCCCGATGAGCTACGAAGATCCGGAGGGCAAATTCTCTATTGACCCGATCGATGCACCGATTGTCGCGCTCGGAGAGAAGTCGCCGATTTTCTTCTCGGACGACCAACCTGACCTGGCGAAGGGGATTCATTTCAACTTGTTCAATAACGCCTATGGAACGAATTACATCCTCTGGTTCAATGAGGACATGCGCTTCCGCTTCAAACTGCGCGCCTGAGATTCAATATGGACTTGCCGAAAATGACGCGCCGGGATTTCACTAAATCCCTGGCGCTGGGGATGGGGAGTTTGGCCGTTGTCACGGCATCAGGGCCTGCGGCCGCTGGCTCAAAGCCAGTGGACCCTCGCCGCCTGGAGGACGACCAGCCCGTTTCGCTTCGCTTCTTCGGGTCTCCAGATGCCGACCTCCTGACCCGCGAGTTCGAGGAATCATTTCAGGGTGTACTGCGCAAGAATTTTGTGGCAGAGGCCGAGAGCGGTTTTCCCGCCGGTTTTGTTCATGCTTCACCGCGAGGCCAGATTTGGGGCGGCACCATGTGGACCCGCGACGGCGGTACCTTCATGCGGGAACTGGTGATGCGCGGGTACTACGAGCATTCCGCCCTCCTGGCGGAATGCCTGATCGGCCTGGTGGAAAAAAACCAGGCGGGATTCTACTCCTTTCCGATGTTCTTCAAGGGGTCCGAACCAGGAACGGTGGACTGGCCGCCAGGCATGCACGTGACGACTGACTTGGCGGTGCCGAGATCGGGCACGGAACTCGACGGCACCGCGTCGATCATCATCGGCATGGTGTCGCTATGGGAGCGTCTGCCCGACGGGCACCCGGCCAAGAACCACATCCGGGAATTCCTGTTTCAGGATGCCTCGCCGGTCAATTACCTGAAATTTCAATTAAAGACCCAACCCCTGGTTCCGGGCAGCGGCGAGTTTGGCGGGGGCATCGGGTCTCCGGGCGATTATTACAATGTCGTGCAGAACAATCTGAGCATGCTGGCCCTCATGGCGGCTGCCAACATGGTGGAAGAATCCGGGAATAAGAGTCTGGCGGAAGATGATCGTCAACTGGCGGTCAAGCTCAGGGATGGCATGGAGAAATACCTCGTCGACCAGGAGGGCGGCTGGATCTGGTGTATCAATCCCAAAACCCTGAAGCCTGATCCCGCCGTCAACAATTCCGAGGCCAACCGCGGATTTGGTGGGATGAACGGAGTTGCCTGCATGTATTCGGATGTCCTGGGGTTTGAGCCGTTGGCATCGTCTTGGAAAGGTATTCAACACTGCGAAAAGACGTTCGACCGGCTCTACCACACGTCCGTGCGCCAACAGCAGTTTGACCGGTACGGAATCTGGACGCAGTTTGATGTTCTGGGGGGAGGGTTGGGATCCAGCCCGGCGTACGGTCAAGGCTACGCAATTCAGACCATGCTTCTTTACGATAAACTGGAAATGGCGGATAAAGCCTTGTCCTGGCTCGCCAACGCAACTTACCGTCCAGTACCCGGATACAAGCTGCATCGGGAATCGCCTTACTATTTTTGCGAACGAACCTATTCGCCGGATGCAGTGGGCAAGATTCCTTTGGAGGAGGGCTGCGGCGCCTTGAATCTGGTCTGTGTGTCGGAACCGTTGAAGGTGTCAAGGCTTATGCTGGGTGTGGATGATACGGCGTTGCCATCGGTCCGGGTCATCCCCAGAATCCCTCCTGGCTGGAGAGGCGTGGAAGCGACGAACTGGCCCATCAGAACACGTCGTGGCATCGCGAGAGCTGAGATTCGGTTTGAAAGAAAAGGAACCGGCGGGCAACTAACCTTGAAACTTGACCCGGGGCAGCAGATTGACGATCTGAAAGTTCGCATGCCCTCGGCAAATGGAAATACCTGGCGCGAGCAGAAGCATGTCAGTGCCGTAAGCTTTGCAACGCAATAATCCGCTGTACACTTTGGGGGGAGAGGCGAAAATGAGGGGTGTCATACTTCTCTTCGTGGTTGCGGCTTCCCTCCATGCCCAGTCGCCACCCTCGTGCCAAGCCGGGCTGGATCAGGTAAAGAGCGGCGACTACGCGAGCGCCCAAAACTCCCTGTGGGCCTGTGTCGAGTCGGGGTCGGGAAACCCGACGCACACCCTCTACCTCAGTCTAACCTATCGCGAACTGAAGAATTACGATTCCGGCTTGAGCAGAGCGACCGCAGATCTGAAGCAAACCCCTGACAGTGTTGAGCTGCTCTATCTTGCGGCATTCTTGTACTACCGGCGCGGCGAGAGCAAGGATTCGATGCTTTTGCTGAGTAAGGCGTACAAGCAGGCCCCGGACGATTGGCGCATCCATCAGCTCTTTGCCCTGAATTACATAACATTTGATATGAACGAGGCCGTGGAGGCGGAATTGAAGAAGGCTATTGCCCTTAATTCCACCAACGCTGAGCTGGAGTATCAACTGGGCCGGTTGTATTTCACCCTAAACCGGTTTGATGAATCGATTGCTGCAATGCAACGCGCGCTCGCCATCACCCCCGATTATCCCGAGGTCTACGACAATCTGGGATTGACTTATATGGGGTTGCGAGAGCCCAAGCTGGCGGAGGAGAGCTTTGCCAAGGCGATCGAAATCGATCATAGGCTAGGCATTAAGGATCAATATCCTCTGATCAATTGCGCAAAGTTCTTTTTCTTCTATGAGGCGGCGCCGGAGAAGAGTTTACCCTTGCTGCGCCAGGCCTTGGAGATAAATCCACTTTCACGAGAGGCAAACTACCAGATGGGGCGGGCCCTGCGGGCGCTACACCGAGACGCGGAAGCCGAGAAATACTTCGAGAAAACCATCGAAGTAGACCCTTCCTTCCCGTACCCTTATTACGAACTCGCGACGCTTCTGCAAAAGCGTGGAGAAAATGCCCGCGCTGCTGTGCTCATGGACCGCTTCAAGGTTTTGAACGAAAAGACAAAGCAGAGCACACCCTAGTGCTCTCCACAAGTTTTCTCAGGGACCACTGATCCGGCCGTATCGGACATTTCGGGTGGCCGGCCGAAAATTCACAATTCGCAGGGAGGTTTGAGATGGGAGCTGATCATTTGCAAGGGAGACGCCGCCTTACCGAAGAGCAGAAAGAGTTTTACGCAGAAAACGGTTATTTGCTTGGATTGCCGGCCATTTACGGACCAGCAGAAGTGGAACGGCTTAACGCCGAGTACCAGGAACTGCTGAAGCTCTTGAGACCTGGCGAGGACGAGAAGGAAATCCGCGAGTGGCACGAGTCGAGCCGCTATCTCTATGACATTTGTGTCCAACCCCAGATTCTCGACTACGTGGAAGATCTCCTGGGACCAAACTACTATCTTTGGGCCTCCAATTTCTTCGCCAAGCAACCGCGGCATCCTAGCAAGGTGGGCTGGCATCAGGACGCCTTCTACTGGCCGCTCTCCCCGCACAATTCCGTCACCGTCTGGGTCGCCTTCACAGACTCCGACGAGGGAAACGCGGCCATGCAGGTGATTCCCCGCTCGCACCTCGGCGGGTTGATCCAGCATAAACGTTCCTCGCAGACCGATTCGGTCCTGACGCTGGAACTCGAACGAGGCTCCTTCCGGGAAGACAAAGCCGTACCACTAATCCTGAAGGCCGGACAGATATCGCTGCACGATGACCGGATCGTCCACGGTTCCCCCGCGAATGCCTCGGATCGCTGGAGAATTGGCTTCACCATCCGGTACTCAGGGACCAACGTCAAATGCGACCTCTCTGTGAATCCGCACTTCAAGTCATATCTCATGCGAGGGGTTGACGAGTTCCGGCATAATCCCGTGGGAACCGTCCCCGAGGCAAGATACGGGCGATTGGAAAGAAAGCATCTGAGCATCGAGGAAGCCAAGAAGGACGAATGGCACGCGGGCCAGGAAAAGCCGGCGTGAGGATACCGGTGCGATCAACCGGGAAGATATCTTCGACCGTGCGGCGCAAATCCGTCGGGAGTTGGCAGCCAAAGGTTGATCCGGCAAATTATGGTAGGTAACTCCGCGATCAATTTCGGGATTTCATTGGCGGTTATTTCGGGCCTCATGGGCGGAACCTGCACCCTGCCCATGCGCTATCTGGGCCGCTGGTCGTGGGAAAACGTCTGGGGCGTCTATATTGTAGTCGCCTGCCTGACCATGCCGCCGGCCGTCATGTTTCTAACTGTCGCGAATCCGTTCCAAGTCCTTGCCGCCGCCCCGGCGCGCGCGGAGATCATAGCTCTTACCTCGGGTTTGGTTTGGGGCTTTGGCTCGGTTCTCTTCGGGCTCGGGGTGAGCGCCATCGGCATTTCGATGGCTAACACGCTGGTGTTGGCCACCAGCGCCTCACTGGGATCGATCCTGCCACTTGTCATCCTGGCGCCAGAACGAATCGGCCAGCCGCAGGGCAAAGCGATAATGCTAGGCACAGCTACGGCTCTGGCTGGCATGGGCTTTTGCGGCTACGCGGGACTCCTGCGGGAGCGGAGCGAAAGAGCGGGGCCGGAATTGCTGCGACAAATGGTGGGCGTGGCCCGTCCCTTTTGGGTGGGGTTCGCGATTTGCGTCGGCTCGGGAATTGCCTCGGCCCTTATCAATGTGGGTTATAGCCTGTCGCGAGGAATCATTACCAGTGCGGTTCAGGCGGGCAATAGTCCTTTTGCAGGCTCGAATGTGATCTGGTTTTTGTTGCTGGGAAGCGGCGCCATTGCCAATCTTGCTTATTGTGGATATTTGCTGCGCAAGAATCGAACCTGGTCAAACTTCCGGCGGCCGAACTCGATGCCCCTTTATGCGCTGGCGATTTTCATGGGCCTGCTGTGGGCCGGCGGCATCTTTGCTTATGGGTCGGCTGCTCCCAAACTTGGAAAACTGGGACCGGCCATCGGCTGGCCCCTCAGTTTGGTGGCCAGCCTCGTCACCGCCAACTGCTGGGGGTTCCTGACGGGAGAGTGGAAACCCAGTTCCCGCCCAGCTCGCCTCGCGATGAGGGTGGGATTGGCAATCCTCCTGGTGGCGATTGGCATTCTGGGCTGGTCAAGCCGCAGGGCGGGTTGATGAGAAATTATTCAATGTCCGAAACATCGTCGGTGTGATGCCGCGCGCAGTTGCATTACCTGAAGCTTCGTTCCAGCCTAAGAGAGCTCAGGGATACTTAGAAATTCACGGAGGTCGTATGAGACGCAGAACATTTGTGGGCAGTGTTTTCGCTGGATTAGCCACCGCGGGTTACGGGGCTCATCGGCCGAAGCCGAAGGCCGGTGATATTCCGCAGCGGGTATTCGGGAAAACAGGTGAAAAACTCACGGTGATCGGGCAAGCGGGCGGACGCTTTCCGTTGATCTCGTTTGAGGAGGCCAAGGCCATCACCCTGCGGGCGTATGACCTGGGGATCAACTATTTCGATAACTCCGTTGATTACTGGAACGGCCGGTCAGAGGAAGTATACGGGGCAGTGCTCCCGCCCTTCCGCAAGGATGTTTTCATTACGACAAAGGCCAACAGTCGCACGCGCGCAGGCGCCGAAGCTGAGTTGGAGCTTTCCTTGAAACGCCTCCGAACCGACTATCTGGATCTTTGGCAGATTCACGCGCTGGGTGAGAAAGCCGAGGTGGAGCAGATCATGGCGCCTGGCGGAGCGATGGAAGCTTTCGAAGCTGCCAAGAAAGCCGGGAAGTGCCGTTTCATCGGGTTTACGGGCCATCATGACCCCAATGTTCATGTTGAGATGTTAAAAGCCTATGACCATTTCGATTCCATTCTCATGCCGCTGCACATCGCGGACCCAGGCTACCTGAGCTTTGAGAGACTGACTCTGCCTCTCACGGTGGAACGCGGCATGGCCATTCAGGGCATGAAGAATTTTGCCAATGGTAAGCTGTTGCAGTCCTTTAGCATCAGAGAATGTCTGAACTATGTACTAAGCCTCCCGGTAAGCTGCACCACAATTGGCTGCACGTCGATCGGCCAGCTCGAGGATGACGTTCGCTTCGCCCAGCAGTTCAAGCCGTTGTCAACCGAGGAGATGAACGCTCTGCGTAAGCGCGCGGCAGGCATTAAGGGGCCTCAGCTTGAAGATTGGAAGAGAAACATCCAGGATAAGACAAGTACTTCCCCGGCCAGCAGAGTGTGGCATGGTTGATCAGTCGACCAGGAGGTCCCATCCGAATCCAGGGCGATCCGGCGGCCGCATATATATGCCCTCGGGGCCTCGCGTGATGCTATTGTCCTCTTCAAACCGTTGGTACACTTCCGGCGGTCCGCCGGGCGGCGGCATGAACATTTCACACCAGGGGCTATTGGTGGCGGCAAGAATGTAATGCGCCGCTCCGTGCTGCCACCCGGCGTGAGGAATAACAGGAATATTGTAAGCTCCAGCCAATGCCCCGATATGCCGCAGCTCGCTAAGTCCTCCACACCAGGTTATGTCGGGCTGCCAAATGTCCGCCGCTCGATGTTCCAGGAGAAGCCGGAATCCGTAGCGGGTATATTCATGCTCGCCTGTGGCCATCAAAGTGGATTTGATTCTCTCGTGCAGCCGGCCGAAGCCGGCATAGTCATCGGGCTGAAGGCACTCCTCCATCCAGTATATCCGGTAGGGCGCCACCATCGCCGCAAATTTAATGGCGTATTCCTCGGTGAGCGCCATCCAGCAGTCCAGCATGATCTCGCCGTCGTCTCCCAGGAGCTCCCGGGTCCTTTTCACAATTTCAAGGTTCTTCTTCATGCCTTCACGGCCATCCGCCGGACCGTAGGCAACGGCCAGCTTCAGCTTCTTAAAACCAAAAGCGACGTGCTGATCAATGTCGTTTCCCGTGCAATAGGCCGGGATCCGGGGCTTGGTTTCTCCACCCAAAAGTTCCCAAACAGGCATGCCTAAGGCAATGCCGATGATATCCCAGAGGGCGATATCCACGGCACTCAGGGCATGCACGACGATACCCTTGCGACCGTAATATAGGGTTGACCGCCACATCATGTCCCAAAGCATTTCAACGTTGAAGGGGTCCTGACCCAGGAGCAGTTTCGTCAGGTGCCTTTCGATAACGTAGCCGCATCCTGGCCCGCCAAACCCGATCCCTTTTATCCCCTTGTCCGTGGTGATTTCGACAGCGTCAGGCCCCAGATCATCAGCCATAAACGAGTCTCGCCGGGCTTTATATTGGGGATAGATCGACATGGGATTGGCGACCAGCGCTCCACCCGTGGACCAAGACCCGGGTGCAGGGTCGTAGCGCC
>Ga0206987_1028_pt1 | contig 34057 bp, 34 predicted proteins | sample Alteio_BWMinCont_11_FD_153281 | JGI IMG/M metagenome (GOLD analysis project Ga0206987, IMG submission 153281) | Enriched cells from forest soil in Barre Woods Harvard Forest LTER site, Petersham, Massachusetts, United States -... | ecosystem: Environmental > Terrestrial > Soil > Temperate forest >... | reverse complement strand
TCGCGAGGCTTGGTGTCAGTTGGCGTGTTCGGGGGAACGGGCATCGGACAACCGAATATTGATCGACCGCTGCCCGGCAAGTGAGAGCATCGGACCCGGTTCACGCCCGAATTCGCCCTGCCCTCTGAAGGAGGTGCTGGCTCGATTGCAGGCGCGGGCGCCGGGTAGGATACTCCGCCGACGATGAGCGCTTGATGAACGTCCCGTCTGTCCCCACATTTGTCCGCGTCGTATAATCTCGTGCGCGCAACCAGGGAGCAGAACATATGAACGTACGAGAACAAATCAAGAAGTATATTACCAGCCAACCGGAGCCAAAACGCAGTGACATGCGAGAGTTGCATCGGCTCACACTTCAAGTGTCACCAGAATGCAAATTATGGTTCTTCGATGGTAAGGACAGCAAAAATCATACTGTTTCCAACCCTACGATTGGATACGGATTTCACACAATAAAATATGCAGATGGAAAAAGTAGAGAGTTTTTTCGAATTGGTGTAAGCGGAAACAAAACCGGAATCTCTGTCTATATTCTTGGCCTCAACGATAAGAAGTACTTAGCCAAAACGTATGGAAACAAACTAGGCAAGGCGAGCGTGACCGGATATTGCATTCGGTTCAAAGCTCTAAAGGATATAAACATCGATACGCTTGAAGCGGCAATACGAGATGGGCTCGTGGCCCAGAATGAAAAAGGCAAGCTGATGAAATGATTCCACTGTTAAAGGCAAGCAGTTGTCGATGTAAAGGCGCTCCATTCGCCCCGCCTTTCGAGCACCGCGAAAGGTGGGCCACCCGACCAACGCGATGCGATCCTAGTGATTCTGCGCTGCTTGCGCCGGTCTCAGCGCCGCGGCTCCGAAATTCACGCTGAATCGTTTGCACCATATGGACACCGCACGGTATTTAGCTAAGTCCAAGTCACCGGCAAGCGCGTAGTTCTGGTCGCCAATGTTGCCCTTCATGGCTCCGAGATCGATGAAACCGGCCTGTTCCACCGTCGCTGCGTCCTTTGCATCGTCAGAGGCGACCATGTAAACGTGCACATCAGGGCCGTTTGATGTGGTGAAGTTCGTTAAGCGAAGAACACGAGTGCCATCTCCCATGCGGTAGATGGTTGCGGTACCAGTCGTTGGGTGCAAGATGCTGTAGAACTGTCCGGAGACAAGGGGCTGCGGCGACGAGCCAGCTTGTACGGTCGGCATTGCTTCATCAACACGCCGATTGACCACCAGCCGCTCGGGCCGAAATGCATACCATGCGGCCAAGAAAGCAATGACTACGATGGGAGCAGCAATTTTCCACTTTTTCATTTTCTTATCTCCTTTAACCTAAGGATCCAGCACGGGCACTTGTTCGATCTCCATAGAAAAATATGCCCGTCATTGACGCCTTCCTAACCTTCTATCGCGAAAGAGTTCTTCCAGCAGCTTCCAGGATCACATCGATCACGAGATCCGCCGCGGTGAACATCGGAGTATGGTCTGCGCGTGTTGATCGGGCAGTTGCCCCCATTCGTTCCGCCATGAAGTGCTGTGTCTTTGGGTTGATCATGCGGTCCTCTTCGGCAATCAGGAACCAGGAAGGCTTGGATTTCCAAGCCGGTTTTGGAACCGGTTCTTGGATACACTTCAGTGCGATCGGCCTCTGTACCGCTGCCGACAAGGCGATCTGCTCCGCGGTCGCATGTTGTGCGAAAGCATTTCCAAAGCCTTCCTTGGGCATCCAGATCAAACCATCAGCGTCGGGCGCGAGTTGAGGGCTCTTGGGATGTTTCTCATCACGATAAAAAACCTGCGCCACAGTCTCGCCCTCGTCGGGAGCCAAGGCTGCGATATACACCAGAGCCTTCACGCGCTCGTCACCCACCGCGCCAATGACCGCGCCTGCATAGGCGTGGCCGGCCAGGACAACCGGCCCGTTCGTGCGCGCCAGCATGCGTTTCAATGCGGCAACGTCGTCAACGAGTGACGTCAGGGGGATCGGCGCTGCGATGACACGCAAGCCTTTTTTTTTCAAGTGGGAGGATCACAGCGTTCCAACTCGAGCCATCGGCCCAGGCTCCGTGGACAAGGACTACGGCAGCGTTCTCAGGAAATTCCATCTTTCGAATCCTTTCGCCGATTCAGGCTTAAGCCACAGCCACAGCCGAGTCTTGACTGAAAAAATCCCGGATGTGCTCAGCGATGAAATCACCGGAATCTTCAAGGGCGAAATGACCCGTGTCAATCAGGTGCAGTTCCGCTTTTGGAAGATCCCGCTTGTAGGCCTGGGCGCCTTCCACCGTGAAGAACGGATCGTTCTTCCCCCAGAGAATCAGCATTCCCGGCTGTCGTTTGCGGAAATACTCATGCCACCGGTCATAGAGCGCGACATTCGACTGATAGTTGTAAAGAAGATCAAGCTGGATTGCGTCATTGCCCGGACGATCAAGGAAACATTGGTCCAGCGTATAGGAATCCGGGCTAATTCGGTCCGAGTCTCTGACGCCATGCGTGTACTGGAACATCGTCATTTCTTTCGTCAGCAGACCGCGAACCGGCTTCTCAGTGTCGGCATTGCGATTGGCCCAGAACGGCTTCATGGGGTCGAATGCAGCGCCAATACCTTCCACGTATGCATTGCCGTTTTGAACGACGATAGCTTGAATAGCATCCGGATGTCTGGAGGCAATCCGATATCCGACTGGCGCGCCGTAGTCCTGCACATATATGCTGAAATGCTTCAAGCCCAGATTCTCGAAGAGCAACTCCTTGACGTGCGCTGCCAGGTTGTCGAAGGTGTACTCGAACTCCTTGGCGCTGGGGGCATCGCTGTATCCGAAGCCCACGTAGTCTGGTGCAATGACGTGCAGCTTGTCAGCCAATTTAGGGATCAGGTCGCGAAACATGTGCGAAGAACTGGGAAAACCATGCAGCAGCACGATGGTGGGAGAATCCGTGGATCCGGCTTCCCGATAGAAAATCTTTCGGCCGCGTACGTTCGCGTGGTGATAGGTCGTCATGAAAGCATCCTCTCGATCGGGTTCGTCCAGGGCATGTTGCGACGGCTGACCCCTTACAGCTTCAATCCGAATAAGATGGGATTTTACCGCTAAAGTTTCATTGACGGCGTGCGGTTCGTGCGACCGCGAACAAAGGTGAATCCTTTCAAGGGGAAAAACGGAGGCGAAAACCGGGGACTGACCCAATTCTCGGCAGCAAACATCAGTGCACTCCAGTCTCTCCCCATGTTTCCTGCGCGTGAGTTAGCTGTATAGTGACTCGATACTGGAGGGACGATGCATCACCGAACTCTGCACCTGATGTGCGTCGTAGTCCTTATGACCGCCGCCAATGCGCAGCAAAGCCATTGGGCCATACCCGACGACAAAACTGCGAAGTTCATGATCGACATGGAGCGCAAGTGGGCCGAAGGGGTTTGCATGAACAATGGAGTTGTCTCTGAGTTGTTGGCCGACGATTTCCAGGGCACCGGCACTGGCAGTGAGCGCTACAACAATGCGGATGAGCTACGCGATGAAAAAGGCGCACACTGGGCGCGCGGCTGCGGACTCGACGATGCCAAGGTGCGCTTCTTCGGCGAGGACGTGGCAATCATTTACGGCAGCGAGCACGCCATCGGCAAAGACAAAAGGCATCCAGACACGAAGCAGTGCCAGGCCTGGACCGATACCTGGTTGAAGCGCGATGGGAAGTGGCAGATCGCTGCCGCGCAGGACAACAAAGTCGATTGCAAGTAGCTGGGAGAAACCCGGAACAGATGGGACGTTCCCCGCTGTCCGCTGATTTGCCTGCCACCTTCTTTGTAGTGGTGGTTGCACGAAACAACGGCAACGGCGGCGGACAGGAGTGTCCGCCCCAGACGGGCTGGGGCAGTTCCCGGCAAGTTGCATAGGTCCTTCGCTTCGCTCAGGATGACAAGGACGCGGGGATCGTGGAATCCCACCCCTTCGACTGCGCTCAGAGCAGACTCTTTCGCAAAGAACGCGAAACCGCTCTGGACATCGAACTCTGACGGGGTGAGAATGACGATATGCGGAGTGCGAATATCGCCGGAAGGAATGAATTGCGGGAAAGGGTACGCGCCCGGCGCTGGTTCCGGTTCGGTCTCCTCTCGCTGCCGCTATTACTTTCCGCTACGGGTGTCGTCGTGGGGCAAACGTCCGACTCACAGGCTGGCGATTCGACCAACTCCTGGACGGCTACGACGGACTCACAAGCAGGCTCCAGCAATCCCATGCGTACATCCCAGAGTCATACGCAGAGCGGTGATCGGACGATGGACGTGCAACATGTCCAGACCCGCGGGCCGGACGGAGAGTTCGTACCCTACCAGGACATTGAAACAGAGACGGTGAAGGTCAGTGCCACGGTGACGCGTACCACCACTCGCACTTATGTCCAGGATGGCAACGGAACGAAGACGTTGTTCCAAGTCTCGGAAGAAGAAAAACAAGCTCTTCCGGGGGGCGATTCGAAGAGCATACGCACAAGCTCGAATCCGGATGCGAACGGGAATCTGCAGGTGGCCCGGCGCGAAATTCAGGAGACGCGAAAGACCGGTCCGGACGCGCAAGATACGAAAACCACTGTACTGCTGAACATTAACGGCAGCATGGCTCCCGCCACAGAGGTGCTGGAACACCAGATACGCAGCGGTGACACGCTTGAAATCAAGAAGACCACGATGCTGCCTGATGGCGCGGGGAAGTGGGAAGTTGGTGAAGTACGGCAAACGACGGTCACGGACGATGGCAAGACCCGCCGCAGCGAGGAGCAGGTCTCCCGCCCGGATTCCGATGGCAAGCTAAGTGAAGTTACCCGTACCGTAGGGAAAGAATCGGTTGACGGTGCTGGAGAAAAGCAAAACTCTCAGGAAACCTATTCCGTCGATGTTCCGGGGATGGGTCGCGAAAACGGGGTTCACCTGGTGCAGCGGGTTGCGACCACCCAGCACACAAACTCGGACGGGCAACAAACCATCACGGTGACCGAGCAACCGAACCCCGGTAATCCCGGAGGCGGCCTACGGGTGATCACGGAGAATACGGACACGGTGCGCTCGGGGCCTTCCGGAGCCCAAGCTGTCCGGACCATTCAAATGCGTGATGGTAGCTGGAGTCGTGGCAAGGTTTTTGTCGATATGTCGAAGTCGAATAACGTTAATGCAATCGAAGTTCAGGTTGCGCCTTCCAAGGCGAAATAGAACTTCTTCAGCCGGGTGTCCCGGGTCTCGCGTCTCGAGATTATGTGTCCATCCGTTCGACCCATTGGGCGCGAAATGCGGGAGCCGGGAATGGATCCGCAAAGTACTGGGTTTCGCGCGCAACCTTGTCGCCACTGAACTCCATGATGCTCACGGTGTAGGACGGCTTGCCGTCATAGGTCAGTGTGAGTTCGGTGACCCAAAGGTCACCGCCGCCAATGATTCGCCGGACAGTAAACCGCTTTTTGTTCGGCTGGCTGGAGCGTTGGCCCTGAATGTTGCGTCGACCGCGAGTGCGCTCGCCTGACTGCGGGTAGTCCAGCACCGCGTCCTCGAGATAGATGCGGTGCTCGGTTTCAAAATCGTTGGTGTCGGAGGCCGCCCAATGCTGATCGAGTGCTGCACGGATCGCTTGATCTCGCACTCCGGAATCCTGCTTTTGTTGGTCGTTCATCTTGAGCCTTCTAGGAGTTGTTGTTTCGCGGATCGTCTTTCGCGTTGAGGTATTCCAGTCCAAGCGGCCCCATTGCGGTTATCTGCGTGACGTACTCGCCGGATTTCGCCCAGTGGAAATGGTGGGTGTTGCCAGGGAGAATGATCACGGCGCCGGGCGGATAGGCTTGCAACTTACTGGCATCGAATTCATCCCCCAGTCCGATATAAAAGACGCCGGAAATCACGGTATAAACTCGATCCTCTGGGTGCTTGTGAGGCATCAGCTTCGCGCCGTGCGGTGCTTTGACCCTGATGGTGTAAGGGCCGGGCTGCGATGGCTGACCCACGACGACGGCCAGCCGGACCGAGGGCGGGAACGCCGGGAATGGTTTCCAATCCACATCGTCGGGCAAGATGGCTTTGAAAACTTCCTGCCCGAGTTGGTGAGGCCGGACTTCGCCTGCTTGAGCACGCTCTGCGGAGCTGGCTTTCTGAGACATACAAACCTCTTTCGTGCAGAAATGTAAAACGTCAATTACAGACTAGATCGGGCTGGCCTAGCGCTTAATTTGGCCCAGGTAGTATCCGAGCCGATTTTCGGCATCCCCCGGCTTGTGGAAGCCGTGCGCCATTAATTGTTTGATCCCTTCCTGTGCGGCAGGTCGCCCGAGCGAAGCGATGCACGCATCCCACCCGGCGCCAAGCTCGACGTCCGGCGGCAGGCTGGTATTTACGAGGCGCTTGGTTTGAGCAATCGCCCATTTGTCGAACTTGGCGATTCGGGTCGCGAGCGCCTCTACGTACGCGTCTAAATCGGCGTCGGGCAGCGCGCGATTGATGTAGCCGTAGGCTTCGGCCTGGTCTGCTCGGATGTCTTCCGAGCTCAAGAGCACCTCGAGGGCGCGGTTTCGGCCGATGAGTCGGGGCAGTCGAGCCATGGGGCCGCCGCCGGCGACCATCCCTACGCCCACTTCCCATTGCGAGATGACGGTCTTCTCGCGGCTGGCAAAACTCATGTCGCAGGCCAGTGTGATCTCGCTGCCGTTGCCGGTTGCCCGGCCACGGATGAGGGCGATGGAGGCGACTGGCAAGCGGGTCAGACGCACCAGAAAGTCCGGCCAAGGCGGCAGGCCTGTGGGACCGGGCGGTAGTGAGGTCAGGTCCTCAAGCTGGGCCGTGAAATCGGAGTGATTCAGGAAATAGTCGTCGACCGCGCTGTCGAAGACCACGACCCTGACTTGCTCATCGGCCTCGAGAGCGTTCATGACTTCCTGGAACTGCTTGACCATTTCCGGGCCCATGACGTTGATTGGCGGATTGTCGAACGTGACACGCCAATAGGCAGGCGACTTCCGGGTCACGCGAATCTGTGCGGGTTTGGTAGGTGCGTTCATCTGTGTGATAGCTGCCATGGGATTTTCCTCCGTATTTGTTAGCCCCTCGGAAAGCGGTGGATTGTCCCCAATGCTTTCTCGAGATTTGGATTATTTGTTCTTTGCCGGTTGGTTGATGACTGCCGCGCCTGCCTTGCTGACGACCTCGTCCTGAGAATCCGTGCCTCCCGAACAACCGATTGCACCGATGATATCGCCCTGGTTGATCAGTGGAATACCGCCTCGAGATGCAATGACTCCGTCGAACGCGAGCAGATAGTTGAGATGCATTAGGTTGACGCCGTCCTCGAAGACCTTGGTTGGCCGCCGGAAGGTCACGGCCGCTCGCGCCTTGTGCTCTGCAATCTGAATGGAAGCTAGCATCGCGCCGTCCATTCGTTCGAAGGCCACTAGGTTGCCACCGGAATCGGCGACTGCCACGTTCATTTTCCAATTCCGCTTCCTGGCCTCCGCCACAGCGGCGTGAATGACTGCACGGGCTTGCTCCAGTGATATTGGGCGGCCATAAGGCACATCGAACGGTATCTCGTCTGGGATGGCATCAAGAGGATTCGACGGGAGCGGTGCTCCCATGGTGATTTCTGCTGTTTTGCTTGACATGACGTTTCTCCGAAAGGCTACAAAGATATCACCAAAGAGATTTCCGGAATGCTTTTTAGCGGCGCAATACTATACTAGTGAGATGAGCAAGCACCTTGAATCGCTGCATCAGAATCTTCTCAACGGCAAGCTACCCCATAACCTGAGTTGGAGCGAGGCCGTCGAACTGGTCGAGCATCTCGGTGAGGTTCAACCGCATGGGGACGACGAATTTGTGTTTCGCGTCGGCAACCAACGCACTTTTTTCAAGAAGCCGCACACTCATGATCTTGGTGTGGAGGAAGTTTCCCGGCTGCGCAAATTCTTGAAGGAAGCCAAGTCGGGTGCGCAGGTGGAGGCACCGGCCCAGCCCGGCCGTATGATTGTCGTCATCGACCACCACGCCGCCCATGTTTACCGGGATTTCGGTGGAAGCCGTCCGGCAGACGAGCACAAGGTGCGACCTTACGATCCTTTCAATTTTCATCATCATCTGATCCATCGAAAGGAAGCGCACTACCGTGGCGAGCGCGTACCCGAAGAGGATTCGTTTTACGAAGAGATCGCGAAAGACATCACTCCGGCCACCGAGATCGTGCTGATCGGTCACGCCACTGGAAAAAGCAACGCCGCCGAGTTCTTGAAAGAATACTTGAAGACCCATCATCCCGACATTTCTCGACGGGTCATCGCTACGGAAAACGCAGACCTCTCGGCGGTGACCGAGCCTGAAATTGAGGCCCTGGCAAAGCGGCACATGATCGCAGCCTGACGCAACTCACGTCTTCACCGCATGCGGAGCCTCCTGCTAGCTAATTCAGGAGCGATTCCCAATTGCCTGGCACCCTTCCCGCCGGTCCAGGCACGGGCTGACTTGCGGGGTGCGCGTGCGGCGGAAGTAATTCCACACCTCTGATCGTCCCCTCCTTCTCGTAATCATAGAACCAGTCCTCACCCGGCTCAAAGCTGGCGATGATCGGATGCCCTGTTGCCTCCGCATGCTTTGACGCATGCTGGCTCGGAGAGCTGTCACAGCATCCGATGTGCCCACACTCCGCACACCGGCGGAGATGAAACCACCAACCCTTCGGTGATGCCAGGCATTCCACGCATCCGTCGCCACTTGGTTTCGAAGCCGGATTGATTCCGCGCAGACCCTTCTTCACTCCGATTTTCCCTTCGTGTCTTCGGTTCGCAAATAATATCAAGCCACCAGCAAGATCTTCCCGACACCACCCTTTTCTGCCGTTGCTTGAGCCTCGGCTGCTTTGCTGAGTGGCAATCTCTGGCTAATCGGGATTACCAGCTTGCCATCTCGGACCGCTTCGGCCATGAACTCGAGCGTTTTCCTGTCGAATTTCGAGAACACGTGCACCACTTTTACAGATGGGTATTTCGTGGCGTTCTGCGGCGCGCCCAGAACCGTGGCAAACGCTCCTCCCGGCTTGACCTTCGCCATCAGCTTCTCCGCGGTGCTTCCGTCGACCGTATCCGCCACCGCATCCAGCGGCACAAGATTCGCAATCGCACCGTCGTCATCGGTTGCGATCACCTGATCCCCGCCTACAGTCTTCGCTTCGTCTGTCTGCCTCTTCAAGACTCCCGCGATCACCGTCGCCCCGCGTTCCTTCGCAGTGAATACCGCCGAACGCCCGACGCCCCCAGCAGCACCCACGACCATTACTGTCTGGCCCGCTTTGATTCCCGTAGCCGACATGAGCTGGTTGCCGGTCACGGTCACCAGCGGCAGCGCCGCCGCCTGGATCAAATCGAGCCCCTTGGGGACCTTCGCCAGAATTGCGGCTTTCACAACACAAAGTTCGGCGTAAGTATTATCCGCCATAGCGAACACCTGATCGCCGGCGGTAAAGCCTTCCACTCCCGGCCCAATCTTGACTACAGTCCCTGCCATATCGACTCCTATGAGGCCCGGGAAATGGAGGGGATAAAAATCCTTCGTTAATCCAGCACGCCGCTTGTAGTCGATCGGATTCACGCTCGTAGCTGCGACGCGCACCAGGACTTCACCGGAACCCGGCACGGGATCAGGGTAGTCCTCAAACTTCAGTACTTCCGGACCGCCGTATTGGTGGACAACAACTGCTTTCATATTTCGCCTCCCTGATTTACGACACCTTTCTTCTATTCTTTTGAGGATGGACGCCCAGGTCGTGCCATGACGTTTCGGCGAGATTGACGTCGTAGTACTTTGCCGCTTTCTCAATATTCGCAAACGCCAAAGCACGGTCGGCATCGGAGACGTCGATGACTTGATCGAATCGTGCGACTGCGTTACGTACATGTTGCGCGTCGGTCAGTGGTTCTTTACGCTGCTTCGGAAACGCGTAGACGCTGTCGGGCAAGTCGCTTTGCGTCGTCAGTTGTCCGTGTTTCTCGTGAGGTTTCCAGGTTGCTTCCGGCATATCTTTGCCATCCTTTCTTTAAATAGTTGGGTAGAGGCGACCGCAGCTTCTGTTACGGCTGGAACCCGTCCGCCATCCACCTGGCGAATAGTTCAATCCGAGCTTGCGGCCAGGGGCCTTCTCCTCTAGGGGGTGGGGGCGGCATTACGGCGCCGCCAATTCCACGAATGCGATCGTAGATGGCGACCGCATGTTTCTTGACGTCATCGTAACTTCCCAGGTTGAACGCCTTGCTCATGCCTTGAATGTCCCTCTCCGTAAAGAGCGGGCGAATGTCCATTTGAAAGCTCGTAGTTTTCGTCATTGCGCCTCACAGGCTCCGCGAGTGGTATTGGTTGACGTGCCACATATGTTACGCAGCACGGCAACGCCCGGCAAGTCATTCTGGGGAAAACACGGGATAGTGGGTGCAATTGAAGACGTGACGATTGGGCCATCCGCCCACCCGCCAACTCTTGCTAACTTTCAGCGGTTTTGTGCATCCAACCGGGATGGTTGTGAAAAGACTCATTTACTAAAAGGAGCTGCTTCGTGAAGACACGCGTTGTGAAAGCGTTTTTGCTATGGCTTTTGTTGAGCACGCCCATGTTGTTTGCCCAGGAGATCGGGGAGGGGCTGTGGGGAGGGTACGAAGGAGAGTGGGAGCACGTTTCCAGCCAGTTGATTGCGCTGGCTGAGGCCACGCCAGCGGCCAACTTCGCGTGGCGTCCTGCGGAAGGAGTGCGTTCCACCAGCGAAGTGTACATGCATCTGGTGGTGGCGAATTTCTATATGCTCGACCTCGCTGGTCAAAAGGCGCCTGCGGGCTTCAATCGAGACACGGCCAAGAAGATCACATCCAAGGCCGAAGTGGTGGAGTGGCTCAAGCGTTCGCTGGATGCCGTGAAGAAGGCACATGCGGCCGTCACGCCCGCCGACCTTGCGCGTAAAGTCAACGCCAGCGGCGCGGACACGACGGTTGGGAATGTGTACCTCCGTGTGATCGTTCATAACAACGAACACATGGGCCAACTGGTCGCGTACGCTCGCATGACGGGCGTAGTGCCGCCCTGGTCGAAGAACTGAAGACGGGACGCGTGGGCTGGGGCGATCTACTCCGATGGTTCGGTGTTCACGGCGTGGACTCCCTCAAAGTTGACAAAGAAGCAAGCAACCGCGAGTTCGGGGAAATTTGCTTTCACCAGGTCGGCTGCGCGTTGCAGCTCTTGATGGTGATGGCGAGCTTCCCTTCCCCGGTCTCCGTCGAAAGCGGCGAGGCCGCCGTAGGTGGCGCAGTCGGAGTGGCTCATCAGAAACATGCGTTTGGTTTGGTGCAGGCGGATGGACATACGGACTTGCTCGAGGATGAAGTCACGCTCGAAGTCGTTGCGGGGCGAGGCCAAGGTTCTAGCCCCGCCGGCGACGACGATCATATCGGGCCGCAAGATACCCTGGCTTTCGAGAAACTTGTTGGTGGCCAGACGGATGCGCTGATCGAAACAGCAGAGCACGGCAGCGTCGGCGAGGTATTGCTCGGGCGGTGAGGCGAGATGAAAGATTTTTTGCATATGCGGAGCTATCAGCTGTCAGCCATCAGCTTTCAGCCCAACCGGTAAAAACTTTTACCACAGAGGGCACAGGGAGCCACAGAGGAAAGTCATTCTTGTGTTACTCCATGGGCGGTGCGGGTTTGTCTAATCATATCGAGATCGCGGATGATTCGCTCGGGATTGTTGTGTCCGAGAAAGACTTCGCCCTGCGGGGTCTTGATGTGCACGACTTTGTTGCACCAAACATAGGCGCGTGTGCCACCGATGCCACGAATGCCGTAGCCGCGCAGAATGTTCCAGGGTTCGATGGCGTAGCTGGTGATCTGGGAGGCGGGGATCGAGCGGAGGCGATAGCCCAAGGCGCGAATTTCCACGCCAGCGGGACCGAAGAAGTAATGGAATCCGCTGCCAGCAAAGATCGCGATGACGAGAAAGAGAAGGGACATCAGGGCCAGGCCGAGGCGAACAGGTCCCAGTGGAGCGGTGGCAAGTATCCAGAGCTCGAACAACAGCGGCACGAGAAACACCATTGCGAACAGAGGGGAGGCGTGAGTTTCCTGAGCGAGCCACGGGTGAGCGGGTAGAGGCTGGCCACGCCGTGCGCCAAGAACCACTGTGACGAGAATCAGGATGGCAAGTGGAATCAAGAACAGGCTCAGCCCGAGTTGCACCGGTGTCCCGTGGAGATTGTGCTCCAGCACAAGATTATTGATGAAGACGGTGAAGCCGAGAGTGAAATAGAGAAACGCCAGCAGCGCCCACGAAGCCGGGTCCGCCGTCTTCGCTGAATAACGGCCCAGCAGAACGACAGTAAAGACGATGAGAACGAACGCGGTGAGCCCGAGCGCGAACCAGAGGGCGACTTCGCGTGACATCCAGCCGTTGGGGTGGCCGTTAAAGTCGAAGTGGGTGGCCATGCGCAAGGGGAGCTGATCCCAGACCCGCCAGTAGCGCAGGGCCATGAGCGGGAGAGCCAGCCAGGCGAGCCAGGTGAAGAATTGGAAGGCGCGGCGGTGCATGGGATTACATTCTCCTACAAACCAGCCTCGATGCGGGAGCGAGGGTCGAGATAGTCACGTAGGGCGTCGCCGATGAAGTTGAACGACAGCACGGCGAGCATGACGGCGGCGGCGGGAAATAAGACGAGATGAGGAGCGTCGAACAGGTGGGCGCGGCCGTCGTTGAGCATGGTTCCCCAACTGGCTGTGGGTGGGGGAACGCCAAGGCCGAGAAAACTCATGGTGGCCTCGGCGAGGATGGCGCCCGCCATGCCGATGGCGGCTTGCACGACGACGGGCTGAATGATGTTGGGCAGAATGTGACGGGTGATGATGCGGAGATCGCTGGCGCCGAGGGCACGGGCGGCTTCGACATATTCTTTTTCACGGGCGGCCAATACCTGAGCACGGACCAGGCGGGCGTATCCGACCCAGCCGCCGAGAGAGAGCGCCAGCACAAGATTAAAGATGCCGGGGCCGCGGAAGGCGACGAAAGCGATGGCCAGGAGAATGCCAGGGAACGACAAGAAGGCGTTCATCACGACGATGTTGATGAAACGGTCGAGACGTCCGCCATAGTATCCGGCGAGAGAGCCGATTATCAGACCGAGGCTGAGCGACGCGGCGACTACCGAACTGCCGACGAGCATGGAAATGCGGGAACCGTAGATGAGGCGGGAGAGGATGTCGCGGCCGAGTTCGTCGGTGCCGGCCCAATGATTCATTGAGGGCGGCGAGAGGCGGGCGGGGAGATCGATGTGGGCAGGGTCTTGAGGGGAAATCCAGGGGGCGAAGATGGCGAGGATGATGAAGATTGTGACCAGGACGGCGCCGGTGGTCGCTAGGGCGTTGTGGCGGGCGGCGCGTTGGAGCGAGATGGGGAGGGTAGACATGATTAAGACCTTAACCTCAAAGTGCGCAAAGGACTGATTTCGCGAAGGGCGGAAAGAGAGCCTAAAGTCAACACCTTTAACGCAGAGTTCGCAGAGAAGTGCGCGCAGAGGACGCTGAGAAAATCATGGCACCGTTTCATTGGCGGATCCTCGGGTTCACGACCGTATACAGCAAGTCGGTCATGAGATTGACGGCTACGTAGGTGAGGCCGATGGCCAGGATACAGCCTTGCACCAGGTAATAATCGCGGTTGCCGATGGCCTGGATGGTTAGGCGGCCGATGCCGGGCCAGGAAAAGATAGTTTCGGTGACGATGGCGCCGGCCAGTAGCGCACCGAATTGAAGACCCAGGACGGTGATCACGGGAATCATCGCGTTTCTCAGGGCATGGCGATAAACGACGGTGTGCTCGGGCAGGCCTTTGGCTCGGGCGGTGCGGATGTAGTCCTGGCCTAATTCTTCCAGCATTGAGGTGCGGACCATGCGGGTGAGAATTGCGGCTAACGCGCCGCCCATGGTGATGGCCGGAAGGACCAAGTGAGCGAATGTTCCCGAACCTGAGACAGGAAGCCAGCCCAGCTTGATGGAGAACAACAGAATGAGGATGGGACCGAGGGCGAAATTGGGGAAAGACAGGCCGAAGAGGCTGACCACGCTGAGGAGGCGGTCGTCCCAGTGATTTCGGCGGCGGGCGGAGCGGACGCCGGCGGGAATCGAGAGCAGAATCGCCACGAATAAGGCAGCCAGGGTTAACTGAAGAGTGTATGGATATCGCTGGATGACAAGTTTGGTCACACTCTGGTTGAAGCGGAATGACGGCCCTAGATCGCCGTGGAGAACACCGCTCCAATAGTGGAGATATTGCTGGCCGAGCGGGACATCGAGGCCGTAGGTGTGGCGGGCGGCCTGGATGTCGGCAGCGGGGGCGCCTTCGCCGAGCATTTGCAGGATGGGGTCGCCGGGAACGAGATGGATCAGGAGAAAGACGAGTGAGACTACCAGCCAGACGACCGGCAGGGTGTAGAGAGCGCGAAGGGCGAGGTAGCGGAGGATCAAGATCAGTTCTCGGTTCCCAGTTCTCGGTTCTCAGTACTCAGTTCTCGGTTCTCGGTTCTCAGTTTTTGACTACAGCGGGTTCAAGTTTCTCGATCTTTACTTTGGCGATGCGATGGCCGTCCATTTCGGAGACGGAGAAGCGGTGGCCTTCGTAGTCGAAAGCGTCGCCGACTTTGGGGATTCGCTGCAAGCGCGCGAGCATGAACCCGGCGAGGGTTTCGAATCCGGCATCGCGCGGCAGCACCAATTCGTATTGGGATTCGAGATCGCGAATGCCGGCCGAGGCCTCCACCACCAGCCTGAGATCCTGCGTCAGAACGGGTGATTCCGGCTGGGCTATGTCGAACTCGTCTTCGATTTCACCCACCAACTGTTCCAGAATGTCTTCAACGGTGATTACGCCGGCAGTGGAGCCGAACTCGTCCACGACTACCGCGAGATGACGCTTGCGGTCTTTGAATTCCTCAAGCAACTCGGTAAGGACTTTGGTTTCGGGGACGACCAGGACGTCGCGCATGATCTGGCTGACTTTCATGCTGGAGATACGGGTGGAGATGGGCTGCGCGGGATTGGCGGTGAGTCGCAGGCGCGTCCAACGCATGAGGTCTTTGGAGTAGAGGACGCCAATGATGTGCTCGGGGCCGCTTTGGCGATCATAAATGGGGACGCGGGAATGCTGTTCTTCTACGACTCGGGACAACGCCTCATCCAGGGTGAGGTCTCCGGGCAGGGAAAAAATGTCGGGACGGGGGACCATGACTTCGCGGACGGTAATGTTCTCAAGTTCCAGGGCACGATGGATCATTTCTTCCTGGGAGGGGGGAATTTGGCCGAATTGGCGGCTGGCGGTGACGATGAGTTTGAGTTCGTCCGGCGAATGGACAGGGCCCTGGCGGATCTTGCGCGATCCGAAGACGCGAAGGACGTAGCCGGCCACCTTGCTCATGGAATAAATGAGTGGACGGGTGAGGGTGAGGAAAACCTCCATGGGGGCGGCGACTGCAAGAGCGACCTGCTCCCCACGTTCTAATGCCAGGGATTTTGGGACCAGTTCGCCCAGGATCACGTGCAGGCAGGTGATAAGACTGAAGGCGATGACCAGGGCGATGCCGTGGGCGTAAACCGCGGCGTGGGGAACCTCCTTTATAAAGCGGATATTCTCCACGATGCGGGCGACCATGGGTTCGCCGATCCAGCCCAGGGTCAGGCTGACGATGGTGATGCCGAGTTGCACGCCGTTAACGACTTCATCGAGGTTGCGGTGCAGTTTTTGGACAATGCGGGCGCCGACCCGGTGGGATTCGATAAGTTGCTGGATGCGGGTCTCGCGGATGCTCACCAGGGCAAATTCCGCCGCCGCGAAGAAGGCATTGGCTGCGACCAGCAGCAGGATGAGGAACACCTGCAGCAGCACGTAGGCAAGCATAGATTGGGTAATTCTAACATTCCAAAGGGGGTATTGCATTTTCGGGGAAGACGATAGGTTAGAATAGAGAAAACGCGGTGGGGCTTGGGAGTTGGCTTACTTCTGGAGTCCGTCCAGTTTGTTTCCCGGAGTCGCGGTCAGATTTCCTGCTTCCATTTCTTGTATTGGGCGGTCTAAGGGTGTGAACAGGCTGCCAGACACGCTGGCGGTGTCAATTACCTTAATCTTGGAACAAACCCGGGGCTAGTTCCGTAGTAACTACCAGACAGCGCTAGTCAGCGCAGGAGGCGGATGTGAACGGCAATAGTAACGGCAACAAGAAGAAACGCCGCAAACGAATCATCATTATCAGCAGCGTTGTAGGGGTGGTGCTGTTGTTCGTGGGCGGATTGGCAGCGTTCAGCCGGGGCGGTACTAAAATTGATCCCTCCAAGCTGGCCAAGGTGGAGAAGGGCGACCTGGCGAAGAGTGTAGTGGCGACTGGCAAAGTGACGCCCATCATCCAGGTCGAGGTCAAGTCGAAGGCCAGCGGCATTGTGAAGAATCTATTGGTGGATTACGGCGATACGGTGAAGAAGGGCCAACTGCTGGCGCAGTTGGACAAGGCGGAAATCGAAGCGCAGGTGGAACAGTCGCGAGCCGCGCTGCAAGCGTCGGAAGCGAATCTTTCAAGCTCGGAAGCGGATTATGAGCGCGCCAAGGTGGATGCCGAGGGGCCGGACGTGCCGTTGTTGAAGAAGCAGTACGAACGCAATACGGAAATGGCAAAGGACGGCGTAGTTTCTGCGCAGGCGCTGGATGATGCTGACCGGAACTACAAAATGGCGCTGAACAAACAAAACGTGGCCAAGGCGCAGCTCGCAGTTCTGAAGGCAAAGATCGCGCAGTCGCAGGCGGAGAAGGTCCGTGATCAGGCGAACTTAAAGCAACTTGAAGAACAGTTGAGCTATACCGATATCATTTCTCCGCTGGACGGAGTGGTGCTTTCGCGCGATGTGCAAATGGGCGATGCGGTCAGCTCGATTCTGGTGTTGGGTTCGGGTGCCACGCTGGTAATGACGCTCGGTGACACCAGCGAAGTCTACGTTAAGGGCAAGGTGGATGAGAGCGACATTGGCAAGGTGTATCTGGGACAGCCGGCGCGGATCAAGGTGGAGTCGTTCAAGGACAAGACTTTCTACGGCAAGGTGACCAAGATATCGCCGATGGGAGTGGAGAAGGACAACGTGACCACGTTCGAGGTGCGCGTGTCCATCAACAATCCGGGCGGCGAGTTGAAGTCTGAGATGACGGCAAACGCCGAGATCATTCTGGAAGAGCACAAGAACGTACTGCAGATTCCGGAAGGCGCCATCCTGTATGACAAGGACAAGAAAGCTTCGGTCGAGATACCCGATCCGAAGGCCAAGGATGGCAAGAAGAAACTAGCGGTCAATATCGGCATCTCCAACGGGGCGAAGACGGAGTTGCTGAGCGGGTTGAAGGAAGGCGATCAGGTGGTGTTGCAGTAGACGGCCTATGAACAAAGCTCGATAGTGCGAAGGCACGGATGGGAATCCGTGCCTTTGGTTTTTGTGGGGACGGCGAGAGAGACTTTCGCCACAAAGGACACAAAGGAAAGCCCTCACCACAGAGGACACAGAAGGACACAGGGGACACCGAGGAGATTTGTACTCACAATAGATCGTCTGGTACGTCTATTGCTTCGGTGACATCAGGAGGATGATATGAAGAAAGCTGTTCGTTTGGTCGCATTGATGCTCAGCGTGGCCGTGGCGGCAGGCGCTTCAGTGCAGGGATCGTTTGAGCGCACGTATCCGGTGAGCGGAGCGGTCGACTTGCAGGTACTGACGCGGTCGGGCGATATCACGGTGCGCAGCGGGCCGGCGGGGACAGTTTCGGTGCGAGGCAAGATCCACGTGGGCGACCGCTGGTTCAGCGGAGGGCGGCAGGCGGAGGTCAGCGAGATTGAGAAGAACCCTCCCATTCAGCAAAGTGGGAACAGCATTCACATTGATTACCTGAATGCTCACGATATCTCGGTGGACTACGAGATCACGGCGCCTGCGGATACGACGGTGGCTACGCGCAGCGGTTCCGGGGACCAGCGCATGGTAGGGTTGCACAGCAACCTGAAACTGGAGAGCGGTTCGGGAGACATGCGGCTGGAGGACATCAGGGGCGAGATTGAGCTACATACCGGGTCTGGAAATGTAGAGGCGCGTGAGATTTCCGGGCCGTTTTCGGCGGAGGCAGGAAGCGGCGACATTCGCGCTGACGAAAAAGGCAAGGGCGATGTGCGGGTACACACTGGGTCAGGCAACGTAGAACTGCGGGGAGTGAATGGAATGCTGGACGCGCATTCGGGCAGCGGCGATGTGACCATTCAGGGCGCGAACAGCGGGAGATGGGAAATAAGGACTAGTTCCGGCAATGTGGACCTGGAATTGCCGTCGGGAGCGGCGTTTGATCTGGATGCGTCGGCGGGGTCGGGGAGTGTGACCGTGGACCGTCCGGTGACGATGGTCGTTCAGGGCGATCTGCGGCGGGCGCAGCATCAGGTTCGCGGGAAAGTTTCTGGTGGCGGGCCGGAATTGCTGGTGCATACGGGGTCGGGGGATGTGCGGATACATTGAGGAGCGGTTTCTGTGGCCGCCGGTGACCTCAGCGGCTGAAGCCGGTCGAGAATAACCGGTCATCGCAGCGGTGAACCGCTGCGCCACCCAAAATCAGGTATTAGAGAGGGTAGGATGAAAACGAACAAAATATCTCTTTCGAGGCTTATCACCAGGCTGGCGGTGTTGCTGGTGTGCTTACAAGCGCTGCCGGCGGCGGCTTCGGCGGAAGGGTCGTTTCAGCGGACGCTGACGGTGACCGGTCCGGCCAACATTGATTTGAGCACGAGATCTGGAAGCGTGCATGTACGAACTGGGGGGTCCGGCCAGGTGGAGATCAACGCTCATATCAAACTGACGAACTGGTTTGGCGGCGATGGTGAGCGCAAGGTGCAGGAGATTGAGAAAAATCCTCCCATTCAGCAGAGCGGAAATGACATTCGCATCGGCCACAGCGATGACTCCGAACTCTTCCACAACGTTTCGATCAGCTATGAACTAGTAGTGCCGGCGGAGACGCATTTGCGTTCGCATACCGGCTCGGGAAGTCAGACTATCGAGGGTCTGCAACGGGAGATTGAAATCGAGACGGGTTCGGGAGGGTTGAAGATTTCCGACATCGGCAACACGGTGCGGGCGGAAACGGGATCGGGCGACGTGGAGATCAAAGGGGTGAAGGGGAATGTACGCACGCGAACGGGAAGCGGATCGATCCATGCAAACGATATTGGTGGAGGATTCGAGGGCCACACTGGGAGCGGGCATATCACGCTGGACCAGACTGCCCCTGGGTCGGTGCGAGTGGAGACTGGATCGGGCGGCATGGAGTTGCGCGGAGTGAAGGGGTCGCTGGAGGCCACGGCGGGCAGCGGCAGGATAACGGCGGAGGGGGATCCGACGGGATCGTGGACGGTACACAGCGGCTCGGGCGGGATCCATTTGAAGCTGGCGTCGGCGGCAGGGTTTGACCTGGATGCGCATACCAGTTCGGGGTCGATATCGGTCAGCCAGCCGGTGACGGTGCAGGGCACGATGGGGAAAAGAGAGTTGCGCGGGAAAGTGAATGGCGGCGGGGTGCCGATAGAAGTGGAAACGGGATCGGGGGATATTGAGATCCAGTAGGGCGGTCGTTGGTCGTTCGTTGTTGGTCGTTGGCGGTAGGTATTGACAGGCGAGGACGCTCGTCCTCCATTACCTACGTGCCTTGACTCTGACTGTTCTACACGTTACTTTCGCCACACGGGGAGAGTTCTGTCTCCCATTGCGAGGCAAGCTTGGCAGACCGGCCGATCGTTACTCTGACCACCGATTTTGGCATCAATGACCACTTTGTGGGCACCATGAAGGGTGTCATTTTGAACATCGCCCCGCAGGCGCAGATTGTGGACATCTGCCATGCGGTGCAGGCGTTCGACGTGCTCGATGGAGCGCTTGCGATTGCGCAATCGTATTCCTACTTCCCGCTGGGGACGATCCATGTGGTGGTGGTGGACCCGGGAGTGGGGACGGCGAGGCGGCCGATTCTGGTGTCGAACGAGAAGCACTTTTTCGTAGCACCGGATAACGGCATCCTGTCGCTGGTGTATGCGCGGGAAGAACGAATTCGGGTACGGCACATCACTGGAGAGCATTACTTCGTGCAGCCGGTGAGCAATACCTTTCATGCCCGCGACGTGTTCGCGCCGGTGGCAGGCTGGCTGGCCAAAGGCGTGGACTCGGGAAAGTTTGGCGACGAAATCACGGATTACGCCCGCTTCAGCGCGCCCAAACCCAAGGCGGCCGATGGCCGGACGCTGCGTGGGGTGGTACTGAAAGTTGACCGCTTCGGCAACCTGGTCACGAACTTCACGCCGCAGGATGTGCCCATGCTGTTTCAGGCGACGCCTCCCGCATTCAAGATCGTGATTGGCAAAACCGAGATCACGGAAATTCGCAGCAACTACGCCGAGGGCATGCCCAACGAAGTGTTTGGCATTCTGGGCAGCATGGGGTATCTGGAGATTGCCGCCAACCGGGCGGCAGCGGCGCAGTTGATTGGCTCAGGTAAAGGCACGGAAGTCAGTATTGTGATTGAAGGCGCGGCAGCGGCAGCGCGGTAAGGATGCAAGCCAAGCGCGCGATTATTGCGCCGCAAAGAACGCTCACTCAGGATGACAGACGCGCTTTGGGATGGGCGTAGCGTTCCATTTCTCCGGTCCACTTCAGAAAGCGCCAAAGTTGTTTGCGTTCCCGCCAGGTGAATTCCCAGAACTCCAGCAGGCCGATCTGGTGCATCTTCACGCCGGTGTAGGTTTCGATTCTCCACAATAGATAGGGGCTGCGCCAGGGCGTGAGGTGGTGTCCGCGAGTGGCGTTCCAGAGGAAGCGGAGCATGTAGGGCATGGGGACATCATAGCCGTAGAAGACCTCGAAAACCATTCACCACGGAGGCACGGAGACACGGAGTACACCCTTACGGCGTTAACCACAAAGGACACTAAAGTACACAAAGGAAAACCGACAATTGGGTGCGCGAATTGGGCTGGTGCCTTAGAATCTGGAGGGCATGGCTGACAAAGATTCCCACAAAAAAGCTGAAGACCATTACTATGCTGCGCTGGATCTGGTGGCGGAGGGGCAACCGGAACGCGCTCTGGCTGAGTATGAGAAATGCCTGGCTGCGGACCCAGGATACGCCGAAGCCATGCACGGTATGGCGCGGGTGCTGGGAGACCTGAACCGGCTGGATGAAGCGATTACGGTGGCCAAACGGCTGGCGGAGATGGATCCGGAGGATGTGCTGGCGCATACCAGTCTGTCGGTGCTGTATCAGAAGAAAGGCATGATTCCGGAAGCGGAAGCCGAAGGCAACAAGGCAAGGGTGCTGGGGTGGAAGCAGCAGTTGAAAAAAGGCTAGCAATCAGCACTCAGCATTCAACACTCAGCACTTGGCAATTAGCACTTAGCATTTGGTAGGCGACATCTGGTATTGAAGCAGGAATTTGCATCACTGGTGGCGCGCCAAGTGCCAAGTGCTGAATGCTGAGTGCTGACGGCTAGAGTTCGTACTTCTTCATCAAATGGCGAAACGAGCGGTAGGAAATCTTTAGCAGGTCGGCGGCGCGGGTTTGGACGCCGTTCGATTGCGCTAGTGCGGACTTCAGCAGCGATACTTCGATATCGGCCACGTATTTTTCCATGTCCATGCCGTCGGGCAGCACGGAGCCACTGGAGGTGGGGCCACCTACTCCGGCGGCGGCGGCGCGTGCTTTGGCGCGCTCCACGGGAAGCTCGGCGTGGAGTTCTTCTCCGGTCTCAAGGGCAACGGCACGCTCAATGGTGTTTTCCAGCTGGCGGACGTTACCCGGCCATTCGTAGGCGGACAGGGCTTCGAGCGAAGAACGGTCTACGCGAATGATGCTCTTGCCCGCGGCCGGGGCATATTTCTTGAGGAAATGATTGACCAGTAGAGGAATGTCCTCACGGCGCTCGCGCAGCGGAGGAACCTGGATGGGAATCACATTCAGACGGTAGTAAAGGTCTTCGCGGAAGGTGTTTTCGGCGACCAACTTGTCGAGATCACGATTGGTGGCGGCGATGACACGCACGTCGATGGGAATCTCGCTGGTGCCGCCTACAGGACGCACCGTGCGCTCCTGCAACACGCGCAGCAGCTTGACCTGCATGGTCATGGAGGTTTCGCTGATTTCGTCGAGGAAGATGGTGCCCTGATCGGCGACTTCGAACAGGCCGCGCTTGTTCTGGTTGGCTCCGGTGAAGGCGCCTTTCACGTAGCCGAAAAGTTCGCTTTCAAGCAAAGTTTCAGGGAAGGCGCCACAGTTGATGGAAACGAAAGGCTCGGCGGCGCGGGGCGAGCACACGTGCACGGCGCGGGCGACCAGTTCTTTTCCAGTGCCACTCTCACCGTAGATCAGAACCGTGCTCTGGGTAGAGGCTACGGTGCGAATGGTCTGCTTCAGTTTCTCCATGGCGGGGCTGACGCCGACGATGTTGTCGAGCGAGTTGCGGGTGTTGGCGTCGCGTTTGAAGGCGAAGTTCTGGCGGCTGAGCGCCATTTTTTCCAGGGCGCGGTTGATTGCGAGCTTGATTTCATCCACCAGGCCGGGCGATTTGCGGATGTAGTCGGTGGCCCCACCGGCTTTGACGGCTTCGACGGCGGCTTCGTAGTCGTCGACCGCGGTGATGAGGATGACGGCCGAGTCGGGCGAAACCTGATGGGCGTGGCGGAGAACTTCGATGCCGTCGGTGCGTGGCATTTTGATGTCGGTGATGACCACGTCGTAGAGAGCGCCATCGAGTTTTCGCTTGGCCACGTCGCCGGAGTTGACGGTCTCGACTTTGTGGCCGTCGCGACGCAGGGCGATATCGAGCATTTCGCAGATGGAGCGCTCGTCGTCGCAAACCAGAATGTTACCCACGGGCGCCTCCTCCTGCCGCGACGGCAGCGGTTTCGAGGTGCGCAGAATGAGCGGCCGGGCTTTGCTCCGGAGACGCGGCTTCCGCCACACGGCGTAACTTGAGGACAAAAACGCTGCCCTGTCCGACTTTGGAGCGCGCCCACACCTTGCCTTCGTGGGCCTGGACGATCTGATACACGATGGCGAGGCCCAAGCCGGTGCCGCCTTCGAACTGGGACTGGAAAGGCTCAAAGATTTTCTCAATCAACTGCGGACTCATGCCGGGGCCGGTGTCGGCGAAGTTGACCTGCCAGTCGTCACCGGAAGATTCGACGGATACGGTGAGGGTGCCGTGGTCGCGCATGGCGCGGACGGCGTTTTCACAGAAGTTCCAAAACACCTGTTTGATTTTGTCGCCGTCGGCAAGCGTCCAAGCCTGGGTGGGCTGATATCTGCGTTCCAGACGAATGGCGCTGTTTTGCGCGGCAAGACGATGCTCCAGCAGGGTGAGCGTGTCTTCGAGCAGTGGAAGCAGGTCAACTTTCTTGAACTGGTATTGCTTGCCGCGGGAGTAGCCGAGAAAGTCGGTAATGATGAGGTTGAGGCGCTCGGACTCGCGGGTCACGATCTGGAGAAGCTGACGGTGTTCCTGGGTCAAATCGGGAATGCCGGACAGAAGGCTGACAGAGCCGGCGATGGACGTCAGAGGATTGCGAATTTCGTGGGCGATGGCTGCGGCCAGGCGGCCAACAGCGGCCAGACGGTCCTGCATGCGGACTTCGCGTTCCAGACGGCGGACTTCGGTGAGATCGTCGAAGGTATAGACGTATCCCAGGGTGCCTTTTTCGGGGACGGCGAGGGCCGAGACCTGGACACGAAAGGTCTTGCGGTAACCATTGGGAGCGACGATGCGCACTTCGGCATGTGCACGCTCGGATTCGACCTGAGGGAGCGGATCGAGAAAAAGCCGGTTGACGGGCTGGCCCAGCAGGCCGTCCTCAGGGCGCTCCAGGAGTTTCTGGGCGGCGGTGTTGACCACGGTGATGTGACCGTCGAGCCCGGTGGTGATCAGGCCGCCGGTGATGGACTGAATGATGTTTTCATGCAGGGCTTGCAGATCTTCAAGGGCGCCACTGGTGTGCTTGAGCTTGACGTCAACCTGGCGAAGCTTGGTGGCCAGTTGCCCGGCGAGATAAGCAACGGCCAGGTAACCGAACAAGTTCACGAGAATGATCGCCTGCAGGGACTTCAGTTCGGGGTGGGTGGTGGAGTATGAGGGGACGATTTCGAAGTAAGTCAGCTCGAGGACGGTCCCGTAGAGGATGAAAGCCAGCGCCGCCGTCAGAAATGCCCAGGTACGGGGCAGCAGAATGCAGGCCACGATGATGACCAGGGGATAGAGAAAATTGAACGAGCTGTCAATGCCGCCGGTCGCATAAATGACCAGGCTGACAAGGGCGAGGTCAGTGAGCACCTGAAGCAGCGATTGGACGCGGTATTCCTGCCAGAAGGTGAGCAGCAGGGTATAGAAAATCGCGATGGCATACCACAGCAGGATGACGTTGACGAACAACCGCAGCGGGAACGAACTGGGAGTGAGCTGGGCGATGGCCAGCTCAATGCCCAGAAGACAAGTCAGGACCAGAATTCGGACCTTAACCAGCCATGCCAGCCACTGCCGCTGATCGAAAATGGAATGCATTTGCGTCCCTGTAGCCGGGAGTCAGCGGTGGGAGGCCGGCCGGGGGGAGCGGATGTTTCGCGTTCCCCCGGCCCAGCCTCGAATCGCTCTTCGTAACTATCCCGCGAGTTTGGCGATCATCGAGAACAGCGGCATATACAGTGAAATGACAATGCCACCGATCATGATGCCGAGCAGGCCGATGATGATAGGTTCCAGCATGGCCAGCATGTCTTTGGTGGCAGCATCGACTTCGTCTTCGTAGAAGTCGGCGATCTTCTGCAGCATGGAGTCCATGGCACCGGTGGCTTCGCCGACGCCTATCATCTGGGTCACCATGTTGGGAAACACGCCGCATTCACGCAATGGATCGACGATGGTGCGGCCTTCTTCGATGGCCTTGCGCACCTTCATCAAGGCTGCTTCCAGCACCTTGTTACCGGAGGTGCGGGCGGTGATGCTCAGGCCTTCCAGGATGGGCACGCCTGAGGTGATCAGGGTACCGAGGGTGCGGGTGAAGCGGGCCACGGCGATCTTACGCAGCAGGAGACCCAGCACAGGCAGCTTGAGCAGGCACCAATCCATGTAGTAAGCGGCACGCTCGTGTTTACGCATCTCCTTGACACCGAAAAACAGGCCGCCGATGCCGAGGATAAAGAACCACCAGAACTGGCCGACGAAACCAGAGAGGCCGATCACGATGCGGGTGGGCAGAGGCAAAGCCACGCCCAGACCGGCGAACAGGTTGGCAAAGATCGGGACCACCCACTTGAGCAAGGCCCCGACGATGAGAAAGGCCAGCGAGACCACCGAGACCGGGTAGATGAGGGCGGATTTCACGGCCGCACGCAGCTTGACGGCCTTCTCGACGTAGAGCGCGAGGCGCTGCAAGATGATGTCAAGAATACCGCCAGTTTCACCGGCTTCGATCATGTTGGTGGTCAGATCGTCGAAGACCTTGGGGTACTGGCGCATGGCGTTGGCCAGGGTGGCGCCACCTTCCACGGTGGTACGCACTCCAGTCAGCGTCTTCTGAAATGCCTGGTTCTCCTGGTTGGCGGCGAGAATTTCCAGACATTGCACCAGCGGCAAGCCGGCGTCGATCATGACGGAGAACTGACGGAAGAAGATGGCAATCTCCTTCACCTTGATGTGGCCGGAGCCGAACGTCGGCATGACAAACTCTTTGCCTTTTTCGCGGATGGCACCGGCGGTGATTCGTTCCCGGCGCAACTGCGTGGCTAAAGCCTGCTTGTTGGTGGCAACTCGTTCTCCGGTGATTTTTTCTCCGGTATCGCTCTTTCCCGAAAATGTAAAAACTGGCATGGTTAACCTCGCTTGGCTGCGTTACGTTTTGTGTCCTGCTGGTAAATTGCTCTTTCTGTTTCTAATCTCCTGCGGTTGCACTTACCGCTTTCCCGGTGCTGCGCCTTTAGCCATGGCACCGCCGGCAGCGGGTTGATTGCGGCTCAACAAAGTGGCGCCGCGATTGATCATCTCGGTCAGTTCGTCCTGGTTACTGGAACGGCTCATGGCCATCTCCATAGAGATTTGCTTCTGGAAGTAGGCGGTGGCCAGGGCCTGGTTGAACGTCTGCATTCCAAACTTGTCCTGCCCGGATTGCATGGAGGAATAAATCTGGTGGATCTTGTCTTCGCGAATGAGGTTACGGACGGCGGCATTGGGCACCAGTATTTCCATGCACATGGCACGGCCTTTGCCGTCGGACTTGGGCAGCAGGCTTTGGCACATGATGCCTTCGAGCACGAGCGACAATTGCGCCCGAATCTGGGGCTGCTGGTGAGCCGGGAACACGTCGATGATGCGGTTGATGGTGGAGGACGCCGAGTTGGTGTGCAGCGTCCCGAAGGTCAAGTGGCCGGTTTCAGCGATACGCAGCGCCGACTCGATGGTTTCAAGATCGCGCATTTCACCGATCAGGACGACGTCAGGGTCTTCACGGAGAGCGGCGCGGAGCGCGTCGGCAAAGCTTTTGGTATCGGCGTGCAGTTCGCGCTGGTTGACCACGCAATTCTTGTTCATGTGCACAAATTCGATGGGGTCTTCGATGGTGAGGATGTGGTCGTGGCGCTCGGTGTTGATCTTGTCGATCATGGCGGCCAGGGTGGTGGATTTGCCGGAGCCGGTGGGTCCAGTGACCAGCACCAGGCCGCGGGGTTTATCGCACATTTTGCTGACCACGGCGGGCAGTCCCAACTGGTTGAAGGACTTGATCTCGAACGGAATCAGACGGAAGACGGCGGAAGTGGCGCCGCGCTGATTGAAGACGTTGGCGCGGAAGCGGGCCAGACCTTTCAAGCCGAAGGAGAAGTCGAGCTCGAGATTTTCTTCGAAGCGGTGCTTCTGGGAATCAGTCATGACGCTGTAGGCGAGCTGCTTGGTTTCCGCGGGCGTCATCTGCGGAAGGTCCAGAGGGACGAGGTGTCCGTGGACACGGATTTGCGGCGGCGAGTTGGTGGTAAGGTGAAGATCGCTGCCACTCATTTCCAGCATTCTTTTCAACAGATCGCTTAACGAGAGCGCCATTTTGTTTTCCCTTCGTATTCAAAAATCTAGTGAATCGTTTCGCGGGCCACTTCTTCGAGCGTGGTCATGCCCGCCGCAACCTTGATCAGGCCGCTACGGCGTAATGTGATCATCCCGCGCTCAATTGCCTTCTTCTTGAGTTCGACTGCGGAAGCTCCGACCAGAACCAGTTCCCTGATCTCGTCGTCCACTTCCATGACTTCGTAGAGACCGCAGCGGCCTTTGTATCCAGTGCTGTTGCAAACGCCGCAGCCTTTGCCCTTCATGATCTTGACGCTATCCACCTCTTCGGGTGTGAAGCCCTCTTCGAGCAGGGTTTGCCGGGGCACGTCCACGACTTCCGCACACTCTTTGCAAATGCGGCGCACCAGGCGCTGGGCGCAGATGAGGTGGACGGAAGTGGCCACCAGAAACGGCTCAATACCCATGTTCATGAGACGGGTGATGGTTTCGGGAGCACCGTTGGTGTGGAGGGTGGAAAGCACCAAGTGTCCGGTGAGGGCGGCCTTGATGGCGATTTCAGCGGTTTCAAAGTCACGAATTTCGCCGACGAGGATGATGTTAGGGTCCTGGCGGAGAAAGGCGCGCAGTGAGGCGGCGAAGTTCAATCCGATCTGTTCCTTCATCTGCACCTGGTTCACGCCGGCCAACTGGAATTCGACCGGGTCTTCGGCGGTCATGATGTTGGTATCGGGTTTGTTGAGGGTGGCGATGGAGGAGTAAAGAGTGTTGGTTTTGCCTGAGCCAGTAGGCCCGGTGACCAGCACCATGCCGTAGGGCTTGAGAATGGCTTTTTCGAACTTGACGAGAGACTCGGGTTCGAAACCGAGCTTGGTCATGTCGAGACGGAGGTTTTCTTTGTCGAGCAACCGGAGCACGATTTTTTCGCCCCACAGCGTGGGCAGGGTGCTGACACGGAAGTCGAGCTGCTTCTTGCGTCCGCCGATGTTCATCTTCAGCATGATGCGGCCGTCCTGCGGGAGGCGCTTCTCGCTGATGTCGAGCTTGGACATGATCTTCATGCGGGAGGTGATCGCGTCCTTCAGTTTGAGAGGCGGGGTCATGATGCTCTGCAGAACACCGTCTATACGGAAGCGAACACGGAACTCTTTTTCGTAAGGCTCGATGTGGACGTCGCTGGCACCACGCTTGACGGCGTCGGTAAGGATGAGGTTCACCAGCTTGACGATGGGAGCTTCGTCAGCGGCCCGTTCCAGATCGGCCAGACCTAGTTCCTGCTGGTCGGCTTGCAGTTCGACGTCGGCTTCGTCCATATCCGTCATCGACTGCATCACTTGTTCGAGGTCTTCTTCTTTACTGGTGCCGTAGGCCTTGTCGATTCCTTCAAGAATCGAACTTTCGGAGGCTACGACCGGCTCGATGTTGAAGCCGGTCATGAACTTGATATCGTCCATGGCGAAGACGTTGGTGGGATCGACCATGGCGATGGTGAGCGAAGCGCCGACGCGGCTGAGAGGTAGAATCTGATAGCGCTTGGCAGTCTCGTACGGAATCAGCTTGACGACCGAGGGATCGATTTCGAAATAGGAGAGATTAATTGCGGGAACGCCGTACTGACGAGAAAGGAAATTGGTGACATCCTCGTCGCTGAGGAAGCCGAGCTTGACCAGGGCAGCGCCCAGACGGGTGTTGTTCTCCTTCTGGGTCTTGACTGCCTGCTCCAACTGCTCTGGGGTAATAATCTTCTCTTTGACGAGAAGATCACCCAGCCGTTGAGACATACTTCGATCTCCTATCCGAGCGACAGAGAAATGCCGACGCCTATGCGCGGCTCACGCGAAGCACGGCAGCTAATAAAGGGGAGAATGGCAGCGTGTTTCGCGTTGACATAAATTGTCAACGCAGAGGCGTTACTGCGCGAGTAACTTTGGTACCTGTACTGCGAGGGGCAGGAGGGTCAGTCGTTTACGGCGCGTGGAGTGTACGCCAAACGCAGGTTTGTGCGGTGAGCCGTAGGCGGGGCCATGAACTTCGGTAAGTTCGAGGAGGGTGTGGGGACGCTACGCGTACAGTGTTGCCGAGCTGCGCGCGGCTGGACAGCCGTGGCGCTGTCCCAGAAGAACTAACTTAAGGAGGTCGGACTAGGAGTTAGCCCTGCCGGCCTGTTTCTGGGCGGTAGCTTCCCGACTAGCCGACTATCCGAGACGAACATTGCATCATCGCGCATCGGACGAGATAAACTTGCCTATGGAATCGTCACGGATTGCACTTCCATCACTCTCGCCGCGCTATGAACTAGCCCTGCGCGCTGCATCCGATTATGTGTTCAGCGAATTCGATCCCTTCGCCGTCGTGGTCTCTGGATCGATCGTTCGTGGTAACCCTGATCCTGCGAGCGATTTCGACATCATCGTTATTCATCGGCACTCATGGCGGCGGCGCGTCCAGAAGTGGTTCGAGGGTATCCCGACTGAAATCTTCGTGAATTCGCCTGAGTGGATAGAAAGTTATTTCAAGGAAGAGTCAGCGGAAGGCCGTCCTGTAATGGCCCACATGCTCACCACGGGCGTTCTTGCGTACTCATCATCGCCGCAGACAGATTCGATCCTTGAGAGCGCACGAGAGAGCCTCAAACGTGGCGCGCAATTCTCTGAAGCAGCACTCGAACGGCAGCGCTATGGAGCCGCATGTCTGTATGAGGATGCCTTCGAGGTTGTAGATCGGGATGCCGCAAACGCAATGCTCATCCTTGCTCGGGCAGTTGAGGCTACTGTGCGCTACTGGTTCGCTTCCAGGCAGCGTTTTTCACTCCGTTCTAAAGAGCAGTTCCAACAGATAAATCTGGAAGACCCCACCACCGGTAAATTGATCGAACGAACCTTATTGGCTCCGGTCATCGCCGATCGCATCTCAGCAGCGCACGATCTGGCACAACGCGTGATTGGTCACACGGGATTCTTCGAATGGGACAGTGGGCCAGGTGGACCTGCCCCAGGATAGACATCGTGGGGCAGCTTCGGTGTACGCAGGCGTTCAGGCGAAAAGAACTATGAGATTCCCCTTTGACGCCGGGATCGCGGGCAAGCGCGAAGTAATTCTTAAGTTAGCGCTTATGCGCGGCTGTCCCAAGGTGATCTGTTTATAATGTGGGGCTCAGGGCAGTGTCTTCCTCAAGTCCAACCCGTCCGGATGAGAAGCTTCCCAGCCGGAAGAGGATCATTATTCCGGTGGCGTCGGGGCTGGTGTTGCTGTTCGGAATCCTGTTTGCCCTGACCTCGCTCGACCTGCCGGTAAAACCGGACACCAACCAGCAACTTCTATTCTTTGCTTCCCTTGCGGTGTTCATTTTTGTTCTCTTCTTGGTGCTGACTTTTGTTCTGCTGCGCAACGTACTGAAGCTGTTTGCCGAGAGGCGGCTGGGGGTTCTGGGATCGAAGTTCCGTACCCGGCTGGTGGTGGGGAGCCTGTTGCTTTCATTCCTGCCAGTGATCGGGATGTTCTTCTTTGCTTATGTGCTGATGAACCGTTCGATCGACAAGTGGTTCTCGACGCCGGTGGAGGAGGTGCGGCAGGACACGGCGACCATGGCGTCGCTGCTATCGCAGTATGCGGCGCAGAACGCGCGCGCGGAAGCGGTTTCCATCGCCACTCGACCCGAAATGCAGCGGGCGTTGGGAGCGGACAACCCGGCAGCGGCCACAGAGGAATTGCGCCGTCATGAAGCCACCTTGCAGGGAGGATTCGTTATTGTCCTCGACAACGGAGAAGCGAAAGCTGGGTTCGGAGCGCCGGCGGAGTGGGCATTACTCAAGAGCAAGCTGCCGGATGGATTTCTTCAGACGAACGCACCCGTGCGATTTGCGTGGGGGGACACGGAATATATTCTGGGCAGCGCGGCGGTGGCGGATCACGATGTCATCCTGGTGGCCATGCCGCTGCCTAAGAAGTTTTCGGAAACGGTGCGGCAGATCGAGGCCAGCCAGCAGCGTTATCTGGAATTGGCACAGGAACGCAGGCTGGTGCGGCGGACGTACATGGAGGTCCTGCTGCTGCTTACGGTGGTGGTGCTGTTTGCAACGACCTGGCTGGCATTGTTCCTCTCCAAGCTGGTGACTCGCCCGGTGGTGGCGCTGGCCGAGGCCATGCAGGAGATTTCGCGCGGACGACTGGATTATCGCGTGGAAGTGCAAGCGGCGGACGAAATCGGGGATCTGGTGCAGTCTTTCAACCGAATGGCTGGGGATCTGGAATCCAGCCGGCGACAAATTGATGCGTCCAGCCGCGAATTGACTGGCGCGAATGTTGCCCTGGAACAGCGCCGGCGGCACATGGAAACCATTCTGGAAAACATTCCCAACGGGGTTCTGTCGGTGAACACCGCCCACGAGATTACGCATGTGAACCACGCGCTGCTGCGACTGTTTCACCCCAGCGGCACGGAGGCCGGAATTCCAGAGGTGCTGATCGGGGCGCCACTGCGCGACGTGTTCAGTGAACCTGTGATGGAGAGTCTGGAGCCACTGCTGCGACGGGCGGACCGCATGGGTACGACCACAACGCAGATGGAAATGGAAGTGCACCACGCCACGCTCAACTTCGCCATCACGGTGGCCGCGCTGAAGCACGAAGGCCGAGGACTGGGATACGTGCTGGTATTTGAGGACTTGTCAGATCTGCTGAAAGCGCAGAAGCAGGCGGCGTGGCGGGAAGTGGCACGGAGAGTGGCGCATGAGATCAAGAATCCGCTGACTCCGATCGCGCTTTCGGCGGAGCGTATTCGACGTCATCTGGGGAAGGGGACGCCGCCGGACGCGGCGTCGCTCGAGGTGCTGCACAGTTGTGCGGAGACGATTGCAGGAGCGGTAGAAACGGTGCGCACGCTGGTGGATGAATTTGCGACGCTAGCACGGTTTCCCACGGCACAGCCGCGGCCGGCCAATATCAATTCCATCGTGGAAAGCGCTTTGGCGATGTTTAACGGACGGCTGGACGATATTCGCGTGCGTACCTCGCTGGCGCCTGATTTGCCGGAAGTCATGGCGGATGCAGACGCGATCAAGCGGGCGCTGGCTAACCTGGTGGATAACGCGGCCGAAGCCATGCAGGATGTGATTTTTCGCGAGATTCAGATCTCCACGACGCTGGTGGCGAGCCGCGATGCGGTGGAGATTACAGTGGCCGACACGGGGCACGGGGTCACGCAGGAATTGAAGGAGCGGTTGTTTTTGCCCTACTTCTCCACCAAGAAACGTGGAACGGGTCTGGGATTGGCGATTGTGAGCAGGATTGTTGAAGACCATCATGGATCGATTCGGGTGGAGGAAAACCAGCCAATGGGAACAAGGTTTGTGGTGGAGTTGCCGGTGGTGAGCGAAGCGGTTAGTCCTCCTGTCATCAGCCAACATGCATAACATTCTGATCGTGGACGATGAGGCCAGCATCCGGCGGTCGCTGAAAGGCGTGCTGGAGGACGAAGGCTACGCGGCCTTGCAAGCGGAGAGTGGAGAGTCGTGCATGGAAGTTTTGCGCAAACAGGCATTCGATGTGGTGCTGCTGGACGTGTGGCTGCCGGGTATCGACGGGCTGGAGACCCTGGGCAAGATTCGCGAACTGGACAACGCGCCTGAAGTGATCATGATTTCGGGACATGGGACGATCGAGACGGCCGTGCGGGCCACGAAACTGGGAGCGTACGATTTTCTGGAGAAGCCGCTTTCGATTGACAAGACCCTGATTCTGATCAAACACGCGATCGACGCGAAGCGCTTGCGGGCGGAAAATCGCGATCTGAAGAAGCAACTGGTCCCGAAGAGTGTGATTGTGGGGGAGAGTGTCCCCATGAAGGCGCTGCGCCAGCAGATTCAGCTCATGGCCCCGACCAACGGACGGGTGCTGATTTACGGTGAGTCGGGGACGGGCAAGGAGTTGGTGGCACACGCGATCCATGGGCAAAGTTTGCGCAAGGATGAGATGTTTGTGGAAGTCAATTGCGCGGCGATTCCGGAAGACCTGATCGAAAGCGAACTGTTTGGACACCGCAAGGGGTCATTTCCGGGCGCGACGGTGGACAAGGAAGGTACTTTTCAGAAGGCGCACGGCGGCACGCTGTTCCTGGATGAGATTGGCGACATGAGTCTGAAGACGCAGTCCAAGGTGTTGCGGACGCTCGAGGAGCAGCGCTTTGTTCCAGTGGGGAGTGACGAGGCGATTACTGTAGACGCGCGGGTGATTGCTTCGACCAACAAGGATTTGGAGGAGGAAATCTCCAAGGGAAACTTTCGCGAAGACCTGTTTTACCGGCTGAACGTGATTCCCTTCTCAGTGCCGCCTTTGCGCGAACGTAAAGAAGATGTACCGCTGCTGGCACGACATTTTCTGAAAGAATTCTCGGCGACGTATGGACGACGGTCGCGTGAGATTACCGAGGACTGCATTGAAATCCTGATGCGCTATTCCTGGCCGGGCAACGTGCGGGAATTGCGAAACGTGATCGAGCGGATCGTGATTATGAATCCGACGACGACGCGGTTCGAACGGAAACACTTGCCGCCGCTGGTGCATCGTGATGGCAGCCGGCGGGCGGCGGGAACCGAGTTCTCCACTTTGCATCAGGCACGAGCGGCTTATGAGCGTGACTACATCCTGAAGAAGCTTGATGAGAACCATGGCAACGTCAGCCGTACGGCGGAAGTGCTGGGGCTGGAGCGCAGCCATTTATACCGCAAGATGAAGACGCTGGGGATCGCCGCGAAGGAGTAGGGGACAACACGGAAGAGCTCTTAATCACAGAGTTCGCAGAGGATGGCCGCGGAGGTCGCTGAGAAAAGCGGCCAGCGAACACCCCACCTTACTTGGGATCCGGTTTGAGGCGTTTGATCATGCGGATTTCAGTGCCGTTCTTGCGAAACTTCACA
>Ga0206987_1027_pt1 | contig 34276 bp, 33 predicted proteins | sample Alteio_BWMinCont_11_FD_153281 | JGI IMG/M metagenome (GOLD analysis project Ga0206987, IMG submission 153281) | Enriched cells from forest soil in Barre Woods Harvard Forest LTER site, Petersham, Massachusetts, United States -... | ecosystem: Environmental > Terrestrial > Soil > Temperate forest >... | reverse complement strand
CGCGTTGCACGCTGCCGCAGGGTTTCTGGGACGGCATCGAGTAGAGACGTCGCATCTAGTGGACGCCGGCGGCAAGCTGCCGGTGATCATCATCTTCGTGGACACCGATGAGCACGTTAGCCGCGTCCTGCCGACGCTGAAGGAGATGGCGGCACATCGGCTGATCGTGCGCGAGAATGTGGTGCTGGAGCAGGGGAATCTGGAGTGATTCTCGCTCGTAAGATCTATTCCGCCATTGCCATGCGCGCTTCCGTTAGCTCGTAAGCAGACTGAAGATTCATCCAAAGCTCAGGTGAGGTACGAAAGCGTCGAGCGAGCCGGAGCGCCGTGTCCGCTGTTATCCCACGCTTGCCCCTGACCAACTCATTCAGACGGTTGGTCGAGATTCCGAGTTCCTTGGCTAACGTCGCCTGCGTCAACTCCAGCGGCTTGATATATTGCTCCAGGAGCACCTCCCCGGGATGGGTTGCGATACGCTCTTTTGGAAGTCCCATGACGTCTCCCATACATAGATATTAGACCTATCGGTTGCCACACCTTCCTGCTTCTCTGTATTCTTGCTCGACCGACATGCCCTCACCGCCACTCGATATCCTGGCCATTGCTGCCCATCGCGACGACGTCGAACAGACCTGTGGCGGCACGCTTCTGAAGATGGCACAGCGCGGACATCGTACCGGAATTCTCGACCTCACCCGAGGCGAGATGGGAACCCGCGGCACCGCCGAAGACCGGCGACGTGAGTCAGAGGAAGCTGCTCTCATCCTGCAGGTCTCGTGGCGCCTGGCGCTCGACATTCCCGATGGCCGGGTGGAAAACACCTGGGAGAATCGCTTGAAGGTTGCGCAGGTGATTCGTCAGCAGCGCCCGCGAGTCGTGATACTTCCCTATTGGCAAGGACGCCATCCCGACCATTACACGGCCAGCGTGCTGGGATATGAAGCCTGTTTCCTGGCAGGATTGTCGAAGCTGGATACGAATCAAGCACTCAGCATTCAGCAGTCTATGCCCAGCCAACCAGATATGGGCGCTACGAAACCAGCCCCGCACCGCCCTTTTAAGATTATCTACGCGACGCTGTATTACGACGTCCGCCCCACGTTCGTGGTGGATATCACCGAACAGTTCGAACCCCGTTTCCAATCGCTGATGGCCTACAAAACTCAGTTCAGCGATCAGGAAGCCGGAAAAGACCTCTTCCCTGCCCAAGCTGAGATCCGCTCCCGCATCGAGGCCATGGCGCGGTTTTACGGGATGCTCGGAGGCGTGACCTACGCCGAGCCATTCCTCCAAAAGGAAGTTGGATTGGTGGAGGACCTGACACTGATACCCGTGAAGTCGATCTGAATGCCGATGATTCCTTTGCGGAAGGCCTCATCAAACAAACTACTTAACAAGCTAACCGGCGGCGATCGCCGTTCTATCGGTCAATTCAACAAGATCGTGGCGCTCGTCCTTCGACGACCCACACTGTTCCCTCAACTGATGCAAGGAATGTGGAGTTCGGACCTGCTGATCCGAATGCGGGCAGCCGATGCCGCAGAAAAAGTGTCGTTGCGCAGGCCCGATCTGTTGCAGCCTTTCAAGACGAAGATGCTGCGGTTGCTCGACGAAGCCACGGAACAGGAGTTGCGCTGGCATCTGGCTCAGATGGTCCCGAGGTTACGGCTCGCGAGAAAAGACCGCCAACGCGCTGCGGCCGCGCTCCGGCGTCACCTCGACGACAAGAGCTCGATCGTGAAGACCAGCGCCATGCAAGCTTTAGCTGACCTCGCACGAGCAGACGATGAGCTGATGCCAGAGGTAAGAGAGCTGGTAACCACGCTTACGAAATCGGACACTGCCGCGATGAGGGCTCGCGGCCGCAAGCTTCTGCGGCAATTCGAGCGGAACGACGTGTAGAAGACTATTTCTTCACCGCCACTGCCACTCCATCCCGCACCGGCAGAATCGTCACAAACAAATCGGGCGAGCCGTACAGCAACCGGTTGAACTCCAGAATCGCCTTGGTCGAAGGCTCGGTGTTCTTCTTATCGGCGACTCTGCCGCTCCAGAGAACGTTATCCGTGACAAACAGCCCGCCTTTGCGCAGCCGCGGAACCGCTAGCCGAATCACTCGCGGATAGTCCTCTTTATCCACATCACAAAAGATGATGTCGAATTCCTGCTTCTGCTCCGAGAGTAACTCCAGCGCATCGCCAACTCCCACAGTGATCCGATCCGCTACGCCGGCCCGCTCGAAGTATTTGCGCGCCTCGGTGGCGTTCTTGCGGTCGCCATCGGTGTAGAACACGCGGCCGTCCTTGCCCACAGCTCGCGCCCACCAGATGGTCGAATAACCGACGGCCGATCCCATCTCAAACACTGTCTTCGCGCCAATCATGATCGCCAACTGTTGCAGAATCCGGCCCACAACCGGCCCGACGATAGGGATGTTCCGCTTGGCCGCTTCCGCCTCAATCTCCGACAAGACTTCGTCTCGTGGTGGAAGCATGGAGTACAAATAATCTTCGACCGGGCCGGCCGTGATGCCGCCCATTCGCCAGCCCGGAGTCTTCTGTTTTGATTGCGGCAAGCTACCTCCTGAATGTCCACCCGACGGGCGAGGACGCCCGTCCTTCATTTCTAGCTAATCGTTTCCCCGGGCTTCATCTCTCGCACTTCCACATCAGGCATGAGCTTCCGGAGTTCGGCTGGCGTGCCAGTCAGCACGGGAAAAGTCCCGTAGTGCATCGGGATGACTGTCTTCGGCTTCAGCAGTTTGCAGGCATACGCCGCTTCGCGCGGACCCATGGTGTAGTGGTCACCAATCGGCAACATGCAGACTTCCGGCGCGTAGATCTCGCGAATGATCACCATATCGCCGAACACGCAAGTGTCGCCGGCATGGTAAATCTTCACTCCGTTAGAGAACTCGATCACGTACCCAGCGGCCTCACCACCATAAAAAACCTGCCCCCCATCCTCAATTCCGCTGGAATGCTCCGCATGCACCATGGTGACTTTGATGTCGCCCACAGTTTGCGTCCCGCCTTTGTTCATGCCTGACACCCGCGTGACGCCTTTGCCTTCCAGCCAGCTACACAATTCATACATCCCGACTACCATCGGGTCGTGCTTCTTGGCGATTTCGACCGCGTCACCAATATGATCGCCGTGTCCGTGGGTGCAAAGCATGACATCCACTCTCGAGAAGCTCTTCTCCTTCTCCGGACACTTGGGGTTTCCCGTCACCCAAGGATCGATCAGCACCGTCCTACCCTGCGGAGTTTCAACCCGAAAAGTGGCGTGACCTAACCAGGTAATTTTGATTCCGTCGAGTTTCATGGGATCGCTTCTAGCTCCTGGCTACTGGCTGAAAGTGAGGTATTTAGCACTCAGCCCTCAGCATTCAGCCAATCGTGAAACTTGTCGGTTCCCTTTCGGTCACTCGCCTGACTGAATGCTGAGTGCTGACTGCTGAGTGCTATTTGCCAACTGCTAGTTTAATATGAACCCCCATGCCCGAGTTGAAAGTTCTCATTTCGCGCGAACAGATCGCTTCTCGTGTCGCCGAGCTCGGCGCTGACATCACTCGCGACCTGGCTGGTCAGCCAGTGATTTTTGTCGGAGTGCTCAAGGGCGCTGCCATCTTCCTTGCCGATCTGGCGCGCCAAGTGCACCTCGAGGCCACTTTTGACTTCATCGGCGTCTCCAGTTACGGCAATCGGCCCAGCCCAGCGCAAGAACTGCAACACGGATGGGACTCGACTGGTGAAGTCCGTGTCACCAAAGACGTCGATCAATCCATGCGAGACCACAACCTGATTCTGGTGGAAGACATTCTCGACACCGGTCTCACTCTCAATTTTCTAAAGCGAGTCATGCTGGGACATCAGCCGAAATCGCTGCGCATCGCTGCCCTGCTAGATAAACCCTCCCGCAGAAAGCAACCCATCAAAGCTGATTACGTGGGATTTTCCATTCCTGATGAATTTGTCGTCGGCTACGGCTTGGATTACGCGGAGAAATACCGCAACCTGCCCGACATCTGCATCGTGCCCAGGGGACTCTGAACGCGATCCCAGTGCAATACGGTTGTACGCCTCCCGAGCGATTCCATAGGCGCGGCTGATATCATAGACATGTGGAAACAGTTGTCGCAGACACCGAGCTTCAAGCCAAGGTCGAGCCTCTTCTGCTCGAGGTGGCGGACGTGGTCAATACCACGCTCGACCTGGATACGACCCTGCGCCGGGTCGCGGAATTGGTCCGTAAAGTCATTGATTACAAGATATTTGCGATTCTCCTGTTGAATGAGAAGACGCAGGAATTGCGCTTTCGTTTTCAGGTGGGATACACACGCGAGGTCGCCGAAAGGCTGAAGATCAAAGTGGGCGAGGGCGTCACCGGAATCGCCGCTCAGCGACGCGAGGCGATCCTGGTGCACGATGTCTCCCAGGATCCGCGCTATATTTCCGCCGTACCGAATGTCCGTTCCGAGCTGGCTGTCCCGCTGATCGTCAAGAATCGCCTGATTGGCGTGATCGACATCGAGTCGCCTTTCCCCAACCACTTCACCGAAGAGCACAAACGGCTGCTGACGCTGATTGCTTCCCGCATGGCGGTGGGCATAGAAAACGCGCGCCTCTATACGCGCACTACGCGTCAGGCGCGTACATTGGTCTTGCTGAACGAGATTGCGCGCGAGCTTACATCGATCCTGAACGTGGATGAACTCTTAAAGCGCATCGCCGAATTGCTTAGCCGGCTGATCGACTACCAGATGTTCAGCATCCTGCTGCTCGATTCCACGGGAGAGAAGTTGCAACACCGCTTCTCCCAGCGCTTCCAGGAAAACATTCACCTCAAGCATGAAGTTGCGCAGGGACTCGGGGTGGTGGGCTATGCAGCGGAGCACAAGGAAGCCGTGCTGGTGCCCGATGTCAGCAAAGACCCGCGCTACATCCAGCTGAATCCCGAGACCCGGTCAGAGCTGGCCGTCCCGCTCATTTACAAAGATAAGGTTATCGGCGTGCTCGATCTCGAGCACACTCGGCGCGGCTTCTTTACCGACGACCACAAACGCACCGTCACCACGCTGGCGGCGCAAGTTGCGATTGCCCTTGAAAATGCCCGCCTCTACGAACAAATTGCGCGCCAGGAAAAACGCCTGGAGCGCGACCTGGCGCTGGCCCGCGAGTTGCAGTTCCGCCTGCTGCCGCAGACTCTGCCCAAACCTGAGCACCTGGACATTGCCGCCAAATCCATGCCCGCCCGCGCCATCGGCGGCGATCTTTACGACTTCGTCAGCTATTCCCTTTCCCGCACCGCCATCATCGTTGGCGATGTCAGCGGAAAAGGCGCGCCCGCAGCCATTTACGCTGCGCTGGTCAGCGGTATTCTGCGCTCCCACTCCCCCATCGAACCTTCCCCTGCCGAGATGCTGTCGGCGCTGAACTTCTCGCTTGGAGAACGCCGCATTGAAGCGCAATTCGTATCGCTGATCTACGCTCTGTGGGACGATCAGAACCGTACTCTGCGCGTGGCCAACTCCGGCCTGCCGCGTCCGCTCTACTGCCATGACGGTAAGATTGAACTCATCGAGATCGCCGGATTGCCCTCGGGATTGTTCGACGACGCCGACTATGACGAACTGAGCTTCCGCGCCAAGCCCGGCGATATGTTCATTTTCTTCAGCGACGGTATTCTCGACGCCCGCAATCGCGCCGGTGACATGTTCGGACGCAGCCGCCTCGATCAGGTCGTGAGCGGGAAGCTCGACGCACCGCCCGACGCTGTAGTCAAAGCCATCTTCAAGGCCGTAGCCGAACACGCTGCGGGAGAGGAAGCTTTTGACGATGAGACGGTGGTGGTGATTCGCGTCAAGGACCCTTCCGGAAAACGCAAGTGAGTCGCACCAACCAGCAAGCTGGAGCGCGGCCTCCAGGATTCCTCTATCGCGTGTTGAAACAAGCTTCCATTCTTCATTGCGAGCAAGTTTCGCTCGCCGACCTGGCGAAACGCTTCGGTACGCCAGTCTACGTCTACTCGGCGTCCTCGATCCGCGATCGTCTACAGGCCTTTGAGCGCGCCTTCCGCAAGGTCCCGCACACGCTCTGTTACTCCGTCAAGGCAAATTCCAACCTCGGCATTCTACGGCTGTTGGCGAAAATGAATTGCGGCTTTGATGTCGTTTCCGGCGGAGAGCTGGAACGTGTCCTGAAAGTAAGCCGGGCCGCGGCCAGGAAGACGGTGTTCTCAGGCGTCGGCAAGACGCGGCAGGAAATGGAAGCAGCTCTTGCCGCCGACATTCTGCTATTCAACGTGGAGAGCGAATCGGAATTATCTGTGCTGGCAGAATGTGCCGGACGCAAGAAGAAAACAGCCCGCATCGCACTACGAGTGAATCCCGACGTCTCCGCCGAAACGCACCCCTACATTTCTACCGGATTGCGCGAACACAAATTCGGCGTTCCCATCGCCGACGCAGCACGCCTGTACTTGTTGGCCGCTGCACACCGCAGCCTGAGCGTCGCCGGCGTAAGTGTCCACATCGGTTCGCAGATACTGGATGTGAAGCCGTTTGCTCAGACCATGGAGCGCGTCGCAGAACTGGTTAACGAGCTGCGCGCGAACGGTCATTCCATTACCTATATCGACGTGGGCGGCGGCCTGGGTATTGACTACGAGAAGAGCACGTCCGATTCCCCCGAACGTGTGGCTGAATATGCCGAAGCCCTGCTGGGCCCGCTCCGCGGCTTGAAGTTGCACCTCTTGCTTGAGCCTGGCCGCTCGATTGTCGGCCCGGCCGGTATTCTGCTGACCCGGGTGCTGTACAAGAAGACGAACTACCACAAGAAATTCCTGGTAGTCGACGCCGCCATGAACGACCTGCTCCGTCCCGCGCTGTATGGCGCGTACCATCAGATCGTTCCCGTCAACACAACCACCGCCGATTCTCGCGAAACTGTTGACGTCGTCGGCCCCGTCTGTGAAACCGGAGACTTTCTGGCGCGGAACCGCGAACTCCCGATTGTTCACGAAGGCGATCTGCTGGCGGTGCTCGATGCCGGTGCCTATGGAATGACCCTGGCATCGAATTACAACACTCGTCCTCGACCGGCCGAAGTGTTGATCGACGGAAAAACCGTCAAACTCGTACGGCGACGTGAGTCGGTCGCCGACTTGCTGCGGCTGGAAGGCAACTAAGACGCCTATCGCCCCGCCGAATACGCCGGCTTGCGCGACGCATCCCACACCACTCTCCCGCCCACAATCGTCTTCAGCACTTTCACATCGCGAATCTTTGCCGGATCGATGGAGAAAATGTCATCGCTCACGACGACCATATCCGCCAGTTTCCCCGTGGTGATCGATCCCTTTTCCTTCTCCTGAAACTCCGCGTACGCCGAACCCATGGTGTAGGCACGGACCGATTCCTCCACCGTCAGCTTCTGCTCTGGAAACCAGCCGTTGGGATTCTTGCCATCGAGCGTGGCGCGGGTTACTGCTGCATACAAGCCCAGCATCGGATTCAACGGCGCTATATCCCAATCCGTCCCAAACGCCAAATGCACTCCATGCTCAAGAAACGTCCGGAACGCGTAAGTCCGGCTGGCACGGTCGTGCCCGATGCGCGGCTCTGCCCACCGCCCGTCATCAATCGCGTGATAAGGCTGCACCGAAGCAATCACATTCAACTGCGCGAAGCGGTCGAAGTCCTTGGCCGCCATGTGCTGCGCATGCTCGATGCGGAATCGGCGATCGGCGATGCCTTCGGCCTTCACCACCTCGGTGTACAAGTCCAGGATCATCGAAATCGCCTGGTCGCCAATCGCATGCGTGCAAATCTGGATTCCAGCTGCGTCAGCCTTCATCATGCGATCGCGCATCAACGAAAGTGGCTGCATTTCATCGGAAAGCAGTCCGTGATTGTCGGGCTGGTCTGAGAACGGCTCGAAAAAGTAGGCGGTGCGCGATCCCAAAGATCCGTCCGCGAACGCCTTGACCGCCCCGATCCTCAGATAAGGCCCGCCAAAGGCGTGGCGGATTCCGATCTTCACCTGATCGTCCACCTGCGTGATCAAAGGCGCAGCGTAGATTCGCGTAGTCAGCTCGCCCGCCTGCAACAGCTCTGCATAGACCGCAACGTCCGCATAGTCCGGATCCATATTCTGCACACTGGTCACGCCCACAGAAGCGGCGTGCTCCAACGCGCGCTTCACAGCCCGCATAAGCTGAGCATGCGACGGAAGTGGAATTACCTTGGACACCAGGTCGGCTGCAGCGTCCTTCATGTCCCCCGTCGGATTTCCCTGCACATCCCTGACAATGGTGCCTCCGGGAGGATCGGGCGTCTGCATCGTCACCCCCGCCAGTTTCAGCGCTACAGAATTGGCCAAGTAAGAATGTCCGTCGTAGCGGCTCACAAATACCGGATTGTCAGGCGTGACCGAATCGATCATTTCCTTCGTGGGCAGAGGCGAACCTGGCCATTTGGTCTCATCCCAATCGCCGCCCTGTATCCATTCTCCTTTCGGCGTTTTCTTCGCCCGCTCGGCGATTCGCCGGACAAACTCTCCCGTACTGGTCGCGTCGTTGAGTTGCACGCTATCCAGTTGCTCGCCGCCGCTGACAAAGTGCACATGCGCGTCGTTGAAGCCGGGCAACAGCAGCTTGCCACCCGCGTCCATCACTTTAGTACCGGGTCCACGCAGCCCCTCGATATCCGCATTCGAACCCACGGCGATAATTCGATCCCCAAACACTGCCACCGCCTGGGCACGCGGGTGCGTTTCATCCCCCGTCCAGACGTTGGCGTGAGTGATGATCAGATCGGCAACCGCTTTGGACTGCGCGGCGGCCGCAATCGTCAACGCAAAGCAAACCAGCAGCGCAAGTAATGCTCGAATGATTTTCATGGATAAAATATTTCCGGACTCTATCGTTGTCCCCACTTCAGTTTGGTGCGCAGCACATCGAAGAAGGTACCTTGCACCCGCAGCAGTTTTACCTGGCGCTCCGACTTGCGGCAGCGCACGCGGTCGCCATCATACATTGGCATGCCCACCTGACCGTCGACGCTGAGATACGCCTCGTCCTCACCGGTATTGACGACCAGTTCAATGCTCGAGGTATCAGGAACCACCAATGGCCGGTGGGTTAATGAGTGGGCCGAAACCGGAGTGACCAGAAACGCGCTAACGGTGGGCATCATGATTGGGCCACCGGCGGAGAGCGAGTACGCGGTCGAACCCGTGGGCGTCGAAACAATCAGGCTGTCAGCCTTGTAAGCGGAGACGAATTCTCCATCCACGTACACATCGCAACTATTCAAACGCGAGATCGTTCCCTTGCCGACCACAATGTCATTCAGTGCTTCGTAACTCGACACTACTTTGTCCTTGCGCACCACCTCGCCGTGCACCATGGAGCGGGTCTCAACATTGCAGCAACGGTTCTCGATCCCCTCAAGCGTCGGATAAAGCTGGTCCAGTGGAACCTCAGTCAAAAATCCCAAGGAGCCCAGATTCACCCCCAACACCGGAATTCCCGCCTTCGCCACGGCCCGCGCCGCCGAGAGCAACGTGCCATCGCCGCCCAGCACCACCACGAAGTCCAACGGCCGCGAAGCCATTTCCTCCCGGCGGACGACCTCAATCCCCGGCGCATGCGGCTTGGTTTCTTCGTCCACCACCACCTGATACCGATGCTCCCTGAACCATTGCAGGAGTTCAGGCACAACCGTGGTCAGCTCCGGCTTCCCCGGCTTGGAGACGATAGCGGCGGCTTTTGAAGCAGGTGAATTGCTGCTGACCATGAAGCTGCATTGTACCGAAAACTGAGAACTGAGAACTGGGAACTGGGAACTGAGATCTGAGAACAGGTTCAATATCTTCTCCACGTCCTCCGCGGCATTTCTCTGCGGCCTCTGCGATCAAAAGCTTTCCCCGCCGAGTCTCAGAACCCCGCATACAGCAGAAACTCGCGATTCCCCTCCGCTCCGAGAATTGGTGAATCGATCACCTCAGTCCGCGCACAGCCCTGCCCCACCAGCGCCTGCCGCACTTTCTCCACGGCCGCGAATTGCGCAGCTTCATCGCGCACAATGCCGCCTTTCCCCACCAACTCACGCCCGACTTCAAATTGCGGTTTGACCAACACCACCATCTGCCGTCCGGCCGGAGGCGATGGAAACGCAGCCGCAATCACCGCCGGAAGCACCAGCGTCGCCGAGATGAACGACACATCCATAGCCACGAAATCCACGACTTCGCCCAATTGTTCGCGAGTCAGATAGCGGGCATTCATCTTTTCGAGCAGACGCACTCGCGGATCCTGCCGCAACCGAAAGTCAATTTGCCCATGGCCCGTATCCACCGCAATCACTCGCGCAGCCCCGTGTTGCAGCAGGCAATCCGTAAACCCGCCGGTGGAGGCGCCGACATCGAGACAAGCCTTCCCCGCTACATCAATCTTCAAATGCTCCAACGCTCTTTCCAGCTTCAATCCGCCACGACTAACGTACTTGAGATCCTCGCCCAGCAACCGAATCTCGGCATCAGTCTCTACTCCAGCTCCGGCCTTCTCGACTTTCTGCCCGTCCACCAGAACTTTTCCCGCCAGAATCATCGCCTGCGCCCGCTCACGTGAAGCGGTCAGTCCGCGTTCGAAGATCAATTTGTCGAGTCTGGTTTTCATGGTCGCCCTGTCTCAAACGCAAAATGAAAGCCGCCCGTAGGCGGCTTGATCTTCATCCTGCAATCCGAGCACCGCTATCCCGCCACTTCCTCCAGCAGCTTCTGATCGATGTCAAAATTGGCGTGCACGTTCTGCACGTCGTCGCTGTCTTCGAGGGCTTCCAGCAGGCGAATCATGGTGCCGGCTGCCTGGCCTTCCAGCTTGATGTAGTTCTGGGGAACCATGGTCACGCTGGATGAAGTTGGTGCAATCCCTGCCTTCTTCACGGCTTCCAAAACCGCTTCGTACACCGACGGTTCGCACAACACTTCCCAGTTTTCGCCTTCGTCTTTCAAATCTTCGGCGCCGGCGTCCAGCACGATCGTCATCAGATCGTCTTCTTTGGCGGCCGTCTTCGGAATCACGATGTCGCCCTTCTTGTGGAACATCCAGGAAACCGCTCCGGCTTCCGCCATGTTGCCGCCGTTTTTGCCGAAGGCATGGCGAATCTCGCTGACCGTGCGATTGCGATTGTCGGTGTTGATGTCGAGCAGGATCGCCACTCCACCCGGGCCGTATCCCTCCAGCGAAAACTCCTCGTAAACCGCACCCGGCAATTCCCCAGTGCCGCGCTGAATTGCCCGCTTGATGTTATCGGCAGGCATGTTCTCCGCCTTGGCTGCGAGGATAGCCGTCCGCAGCCGCGGATTGGTGTCGGGATCACCGCCGCCATTCTTGGCAGCAATTCCGATTTCCTTGATCAGACGGGTGAAAATCTTGCCGCGCTTGGCATCGAGCGCGCCCTTCTTATGCTTGATTGTTGCCCATTTTGAGTGGCCGGACATGGCTTTACCTCATCCTAAATGACATTGTTTGCGACCGATATCAGTGCGCTGGATTCGCCCGTAGAATACATCATGGATTGCCTCGAATCTTATGCAGGCGAACTGAAATTATAGCACGGGGAACTCTGTTAACCCTCTATGGGCGCAGGGGGCATCCCTTATACCCAAGACCGAGGCTTTCTTCGCGATCTTTGCGAAGGCTTTGCGTCCTTTGCGGTTACGGGTTTCTGGCCATAAGAGTCGCCAAGGAACTTCAAGCGGGAGCAGCTAGCGAATTCACCTGACACGCACCCTGATCTCAACTCGCCGTCATGCTAAACTCAACCTATCCCCCACGGTAAGGAAAACCAGATGAAATTTGGGGTCATCATCTTCCCCGGGTCGAACTGCGATCACGACGCTCATTGGACTATCGGCCACGTCGCCCACCAGTCGGTCACGTTCCTGTGGCACGACTCCCACGATTTGCAGGGCTGCGATGTCATCATCGTGCCCGGAGGCTTCGCTTATGGCGATTACCTGCGCACCGGCGCCATTGCCAAGTTTTCGCCAGTCATGGAATCCGTCCGCAAGTTTGCCGATGGCGGCGGCCTAGTACTCGGCATCTGCAATGGCTTCCAGATTCTCTGTGAGGCAGGATTGCTGCCCGGAGCACTCATCCGCAACGTGGGATTGAAGTACGTCTGCAAGCCGGTACATGTACGCGTCGAAACCACCGATACGCCCTTTACCAGCGCCTGCCACGAAGGCGAAGTGCTGACCATCCCCATCGGCCACATGGAGGGCAACTACTTTTGCGACGATGCCACTCTGGCCGAACTGCGCCGTGATCGCCGGATAGTTTTCCGTTACACCAACCCCAACGGCCAAATTACGCCCGAAGCCAATCCCAACGGCTCGCTCGATAACATCGCCGGCATCTGCAGTCCCGGCCGTAACGTCCTGGGGATGATGCCGCATCCCGAACGCTTCAGCGAGGCCGAACTCGGCGGCACCGACGGTTTCAAGATCTTCGAGTCGCTAGTCGGGGCCATGGCCGAGAAGTAATTGACTTTCTCTGCGTACTCTGCGGACGTTCTCTGCGACCTCTGCGTTTCAAGCTCTTGATGAGGCCCAATAAAGCCTGCCCCTTGGCAACCTGCTATAGTTACATGTCCTCAAACAAAGGGAATCCCAGCAAAAGTTACACTTTTATACGAATGACTATCGAACTCGCACTGATCCGCAAAATAGCTCTTTCCTTATTGCTCATCCTGGCGCCCGGGTTCTCGTTTGCGCAAAACGGGGTTGCCCCCCGCTGGGAGGTCTTTGCGGGCTATTCCTACCTGCGGCTCGACAGTAGCTCATTCGGCTTCGCTAACAACGCCAACCTGAATGGCTGGAATGCCGCCGGCACCTTTAACATAAACCTGAAATGGAGCGCTACGCTCGACCTCAGCGGCCAATATGGCTCACAACTGCGGACCTTCAGCTACATGATTGGCCCGCAATACAACTGGCGACGTGACAAGTCGAAATTCTTCGTGCACGGTTTGTTCGGGAAAGCGCAAGATCGGGTGGACATCACCGTCGGAACCAAGAGCGGCTTTCAGGGTGTGGGCCGCGCCTTCGGCGGAGGCGGCGGTTATGATTGGGACTGGAGCCCGCGCTTCACTTTTCGAGTGGTACAGGCGGACTATTTAAGGGGCAATTCATTCGGCAACACGCAAAATAACTTTCGGATTTCTACCGGCGTGATCTTCCACTTCGGACAAATTGGTCACCATCCCAGGCTGTGAACGGAGACCGAACTGGTTGCAATATGCATTTTCTCGAGGGCCATCATTGATGCCGCGTAAAGGATCATCGTTATGGTTGCCCGTTTTGCTGCTGGCCGGGTTGGCCGGCTGCGGCGGCAGCTCCAGCTCTAGCCCCGGCACTAGCACTCCCGCCGCCTCAGGCCATCTGGCCTATGTGAGTGTTCCGGCGGATAACACGCTCTATGGGTTTCGAATCGATGGATCGGGCAACTTCACCACCGTCGTAGGATCCCCGTTTCCGGCAGGAAATTCTCCCGGAGCCATGCTGGTTCATCCTTCCAATCAGTTCCTCTACGTGGTCAATCGAACTGAAAATACAGTTTCTCTGTTTAAGATCGACCAGACCGTCGGCTCCGTGACCGAAGTCATGCCCCGGGCTGCCAGCGGCGTGACTCCCATCGCCTTGACCATGACCAGCGGCGGGAACCTGCTGTTCGTGCTCAATCAGATCTCCAGCAGCATTTCCGTGTACTCCGTCAACTCCGGCACTGGCGTGCTGACTCCAGTCAGTGGTTCTCCCTTTCCCACCGCTCCTAATCCGGTCGGCTTCGCCATCACACCTTCCGGAAAGTTTCTCTATGTGGTGAACAGCAACCTCGCAGCCGTGTTCTCCTATACCGTCTCCGGAAGCGGAGTCTTACAGCCAGATGGGGCTCCCATTCCCGTCGGCACCGGGCCTTTCGCAATCGCTGTCGATCCCGCTGAGAAATTCGTGTACGTCGCCAACTCCTCGGCAGACACTCTTTCGATCCTCTCCATCGATCCCAGCACTGGCGGACTGACGGAGGTCAACGAATCGCCGTTTACCACCGGCACCAGCCCAATTTCCATCGCAGTCTCCCCTTCTGGCCCGTACATTTACGTCGCCAACCAGGGCACCAGCAACATCTCCGCGTTTTCCATCGATTCAGACACCGGGTTGCCAACCGAGCTGACCGGGTCACCTTTTCCTTCCACGGATCCAGGGTTACTGGTAAGCGACCCTAATGGTGCCTTTATGTATGTGATCAGCGCCAGATCGATTTTTGTCACAGAATTCGCGGTTGCGGCCAGTTCTGGCATTATCACCGGCGGTCCAGTCTCGCCTTCGACAATCACACCGCCGGTTGCGATCGCCGTAGGCAGATAGTCACACTGGCAAAGGGACCGCTGCCGCACCTTCGGCCTCTGAACGTCGAGAGATCCGGATCGCCACCTCATGATCAATTTCGGAATCGTCGGTTTCGGATTGCACGCGGTCAAGCGGCTGATGCCCGGCTTCAAGTCGGCCAGGAACTGCCGGGTGGCTGCTCTTTCCCGGCGCACCTTGCCGAAGGCTCAGGAATCCGCCCGTCAATACAATATTCCCCTCGCCTTTGATTCCGCCGAAGCTCTCTGCCAGTCTTCGCAGGTGGACGCAGTGTTCGTGGCCACTCCCAATGCCTGCCATCTGCAAGATGTGCTCCTCGCCGTCAAGCACCGTAAGCCCGTGCTTTGCGAAAAACCCATGGCCATCAACGCCGCCCAATGCCGCCAGATGGTCGAAGCCGCGGCCAGCGCCAACGTTCTACTCGGCGTAGCCCAGGTCTTTCGCTTCGAGGAGAGTACGGCACGCCTACGCGACCGCCTCGCGGCCGGCCAAATCGGCAAACCGGTCTTCGCACGCTCGGAGTTCTCCTTCCCCGGCGCCAGCGGCCATCCCCGCACCTGGATCGGTGATCTCGCTGTCTCCGGCGGCGGCCCCATCGCGGACGTCGGCGTACATTGCGTCGACGCCCTGCGCTTCGTTCTTCAAGACGAAGTGGTCCGCGTCAGCGCCCGTGGAATCTCCGACTCACAGTCGCGTGAAGTCGAAGCCGCGGCCGCGATGATTCTGGAGTTCTCCCGTGGCACTCTGGCCACCGTCAGCGTCTCGTTCCGCACCGAATATCGCACTCCTTTCGAACTCGTTGGCGAGACCGGAACGCTGCGCGCCGATGATGCCTTGAACGTGGAACGTCCGATTCCGTTGGAATTACGGCGAGGCGGGGCGGGAGTAGAAGCTGAGACCGTCTCCAATCACTCTGCCTACACCCGCCAGGTAGAAGCCTTCGCCGACGCGGTTGAAGGCAAGTCAGAGTTTCCCGTGCTCGGCGACGAAGGCTGGCGCAATCAGGAAATCCTCGACGCCGCCTATCGCAGCATCAAGAGCGGCAAGGTAGAAGACGTTCTCGCGGTGATCGCGTGAGCAGCACTTCGGGTTCCCCGTGGTCGCCCTATTTGCGGATCATGCTGCATCCGGGGGCCACCTATCAGGAACTGGCCAGACTGCCGGATGCTCCAGGCAAATGGCTGGCCGCGCGGCGGCCATTCCTGTTCGCCTTCATTCTCGCGTGCACAGTTTCTTTCGCCGCCTCGGGACGCCTCACTTTACGCCTGGTCATCCCCGCAACCATCTATGCGGGGATTGAAGTACTCATCGAAGTCGTGGCCCTGGCGGCCGTGCGGAGTAAAACAGCACCATCATTTTCCCACTCCCTTGATCTCTTCTTTGCCGGCTTTGGCCCATGGTTGCTGTGGTTACTTGCCATCGCCGCCGTCTGGACTTTTGCTTCGCCGGTGAGCGCATTCCGCTGGACCGGTCCGCGTTGGGACTTATACATCATTGGCGTGTTCGCGCTGTGGTCGGGCTACATCGACTTCTGCTTCTTTCGCCATGTTTTTCACGCGACCCCTCGGAGAGCCGTGCGTAACCTTTTCGTGCAGCGTGCGATTTCCTGGACTTTGGCATTGATCATCTTCGGCGCCGGCCCACTCTGGCCGGAGATTGTCAGGATCTTGGGCATATGAATTCGACGCGCTGGCTTGCGGCAGTACTAATCGCGGTGTCGCTTCTGGCGGGCACTGTTTCTGATACCGTCCGCAAGAATCCGCCACTGATGTTGGGCAGTTATCACGTTCTCGCAGCTGATTTTCACGTTCATCCTTTTCCCCTGAGCTGGTCGACTCTCGCTCCCTGGGACTTGGTGCTGGAAGCGCAACGGCAACACTTGGACGCGATCGCTATAACCGGTCACAATCACGTCTGGGTTGGCAAGGTTGGGAGTTGGTTCTCGCGCCAGATCGGAGGCCCCACCATCCTGGTAGGCGAAGAAATCGTTGCGCCGACTTACCATCTGCTCGCCATCGGCATCGATCACACTATCGACTGGCAGCAACCCGCCGCCGCAGCCATCGACGAAGTTCACCGCCAGGGAGGCGTCGCCATCGCGGCTCATCCCTTGTTCAAATATTGGGCCGCCTTCGACTCGAATGCCATGAGCAAACTTGACGGCTCCGAGGTTCTTCATCCTCTCGCCTATGTTCGGCCTCCGGCCTATCTTCAGTTCCAGCAGTTCTACGCTCGCAAACGTCTCACCGCAATCGGCGACTCCGACTTTCACGGCCTCGGCCCCGTAGGAATGTGCCGCACTTTTGTCTTCGCCCGCGATAACTCGCCCTCAGCAATTGTCGACGCCCTGCGCGCCGGACATACTGTCGTTTACGATCACGACGGCCACTCCTACGGCGACCCCGATCTGATTGGTCTGGCGTCGCAGGATTCGCGCTTCGCAGAACTCATATCGCCCGACCCTCCGCCAAGCTTTCTGGTGATCCTGAGCCGATTCAGTGGACTGGCTGGACTCTTCATCTTGATATTGTTCGCGTAAGCGTCGTCCCTGCGTCGTCTCTGTGTCCTCTGCGCCTTTCTCTGCGATTAAAGGCTTATTGCAGGTTCGTGCTTATCCGCGCAAATCCGTGGCCGAGGTTTTGCTTTGCTTCTTCCCCAATACAAACTAGAATCCAGCTTGACACTTACAGCGGAGCGATCCGAATTTGGCCTTCTCTCTACCCATCATCCTTCTGATCGTCCTGGATCTTGCGATCCTCGTTCTGCTCGCCCTACTCTTCCAGCGGAGGTTTGGGGGTTCATCGCAAGTTGAAGCATTGACACGTCTTACATCACAGACCGAGGCTCTCTCTGGTCAGTTCTCCGCCACCAACGCAGACATGGCTCAGCGGCTGGAGCAAACCAAAGGCGATCTCCGCCAACAAGTCGCCGATCGCCTCGGCGAGGGCTTCACGCTAATGCGCAATGCCGTCGAGGAGCAGATGCTGGCTGGTCGCCGTGAGCAAGCCGAGCGGCTCACCGATGCCCGCACTGAGCTGACTTCGTCGCTAGCCCTCACCACTTCTCAGCTCAAGACCGAGTTCGACCATCTCAATCAACAAACCGCGCAGAGTCTGGACTCAATCCGCGACCGCGTTGACGCCAAACTCATGGCGATCACCGATCAAGTGCAGCAGAAGCTCGATCAAAACATCAAAGAAGGCTTTGCCCACTTCGAAAAAGTGCAGCAGCATTTGAAGGCTGCCGAAGAACAACTCCGCGAGGTCGGCGCGCTCGGCCACTCCATCACCGACCTCAACAACCTTCTCAAGCTGCCGCACCTTCGCGGTGCATTTGGCGAAGCCAGCCTCGAACGCCTGCTGGCTGATTTTCTTCCCGACCATATGTTTGAGATCCAGACTTCCCTTCCCGATGGTGGCGGACGTCCTGACGCGGTCATCAACTTCCCCGATCGCCGCTTGCCGATCGACGCCAAGTTTCCCCGCGAGCAGGTCCTGGCGTTATTTGAAAGCTCGGTCGAATCGGAAATCGAAGCAGCGCGGCACGAATTTGTCCGCGTGATGAAAGCCGAAGCCAAGCGCGTCAAGGCTTACATTCAACCCGAAAACGGCACCACCGATATTGCGCTCCTCTACCTGCCGAGCGAAACACTCTACATGGAAGCCATTCGCAATCGCGACCTCGCCGACTGGCTGAACCAGCAGCATGTGTTTCCGGTTTCTCCCAACACTCTTCTGATGACGCTCAAGACCATCGCGCTGGTGCACAAGTGGTATGAGATGGCAGGTCGCTTTGAGAAGAGTCGAGTCGAACTGGCCAAGGCGCAAAAGTCGTTCGACTTCTTCCAGAACCAGTTCGACAACGTAGGCAAGAGCTTAAACAAAGCTCAGGAAGCCTTCGAGACCGCGCAGCGTCACTTGAAAACCTATCGTGGTCGCGTGACTGTTCTCAGTGGCCAGGAGCAACTGGAGCTCGATACCGCAGCCGCCGCAGGAACAAAGACCGAAGAAGAACCCCTGCCGCTCATTGACAAAGCCAGCGCGTAAGAGTGTTTTGTCATCCTGATTCTCAAGAGGTTTTCTTTGCGATCTTCGCGAGCACTTTGCGGCCTTTGCGGTGAAAAGCTTTTGAATCCAAAGTACGCGAAGGCTTCGCTAAGATCGAACATCGCAAAACCTATCCCAAACCAACCCACTGTCTTAAAATAATCCCCTTGCCACTCCCCCTCGAACTCGACCGTCTCCGCGTGGTACTCGTCTCCACGCGCAATCCCTTGAACATTGGCGCAGCCGCACGCGCCATGAGCAACTTCGGCTTCACTCACCTGCGTGTGGTCAATCCCTACGCGCCCGCCTTTCGCGATGCAGTTTCCGCAGTCGGCGCGGCCGACGTCCTCGCCTCCGCCGAGCAATACAAAAACATCGCCGACGCGGTCGCCGATTGCACCCTCGTAGTCGCCACCAGCGCCGTGGGACAACGCAAAGTCGAGCATCCCCTCGAGCGGCTCGAGCAAGGCGCTCGCCGCATTCGCAAACATCTGCGCGCAGGCCGGGTCGCAATTCTCTTCGGTTCCGAGAAAATCGGCTTAACCGCGAAACAGATGAGCCACGCCCACTTCCTCATCCGCATTCCCACCGTCGAGAAGAATATTTCCATGAACCTCGGACAAGCCGTCGCCGTCTGCCTCTACGAAATAGTCCGCGATCCCAGGGCCGCGAAGACTCAAGAAGAATCCACACTCGCCTCCGCTGAAGAACTGGAGCGCATCACACTGAAGCTGCTCGAGGCCATGCGAGGCAGCGGCTACCTCGCCCGTCGTCCCATCGCGGATGTCGAAGAAAGAATGCGCCGCCTGGTCCGACGCCTCAAGCTGCCCGCTCGCGACGCGGTCGTCTGGTTCGGCATCCTGCGACAAATCGTGTGGAAACAGCGGAAGGGCGGTCCATGAAACGAGGTGTGCGCTGCCCCCCCCCAAACAAAAAGCCCCACCGCCAAGCGGTGGGGCTCCTCACAAACGAAATCTTAAACGCTGAACGACGACCCGCATCCGCAGGTGCTCTTCACGTTCGGATTCTCAAACTTGAAGCCGGCGCCTTCGAGCGTCTCCACGTAGTCCACGATGCAGCCATTCAGGTACATGACCGAAGTTGCGTCCACGTACACTTTCAGGCCGTCCATATCAAAAGTCTTGTCCATCATCCCAGCGGAATTCTCAAACGACATCGCATACGAGAAGCCAGAGCAGCCTCCGCCCTGTACTCCCACCCGCAGTCCCGCGGGGACCGGGGTCTGTTGCGCCATGATCTCTTTTACCTTGGCAACGGCACTGGCAGTCAAAGTAATGGGCGCTGCCTTAGGCGTCACCTGAGGTGCGGTCGGTGTAGTGGTCGGGGTCATTGTCGTAGACATTCGTATCTCCTTGAAAGTGCTCAACCAATTATATAGCACAGCCGGGCTGGGTCCTGCCCCAAAAAAAACCCTAACGTCCTCAATCCTTTAGATGCCCCCAACCCCATCCCGGTCGCGGTCGCAAAACAAAAGCGGCACCAGTTGCCTTTCGGGGATATAATTGGCCCGATTCGCCGGTGGTTGGCAACCTTTTGCCCCGGCAGAACATCGGGATCGACTCGATCCGCATCGAGGTGGCATATGGGCATGTTACTGTGGCCGCTAATCCTTTGGGGAGCTCTCACCGCTGTCCTCGTTATCCTCCTGATTTACCGCAGCACGCTCGCCATGCATGAGGACGAACAACTGTTCCTGAGCGAATCCGAATCGCAAATGCAAAAGGACCAGATCGAGATCATGCAGAAGCTGAACAAGGTCACTCCCATCGTGAAGTGGCTGGGAGCTGCCTCGGGAGCGCTGCTGCTCATCATTGGCGGCGTCGCCCTCTACCAGCAGCTCTCGCAAATGAATTGATCATAGATCGTTGATCAGGGAATTGCCCCGCCACTCCGCTGCTGGCCACAGACCGGGAGGAATGTGCCTGCTTAAGGGATTTTTTCGCAAGTGCTTCGTGGAAGTGAATCGCCTATTCCTACCCCCACAAGGGGCCTGGCGGCCGCCGGATGGAAATCTTTTCACATATTGCCGACAGGGCGAGATGGTGTTAAATTTGCGCCGTTCCACGAGTCAAGCGGCATATTCCGGTTGAACTGGACCAGGAGAAAACAATGAAAAACATTCTTTCTGCAGTATTGCTGGCCGCAGTTCTTAGCCTGTTGGCAGCGGCCCAGGATGCCAGGGTTCCTTCGGTGGTGATCAATCATGACGGCGAGGTGTCGAGTCACGGAACAACCAGCAGCACTTGGGGCCTTCCCTCCGTCCCCGGCACAATTTTGTTCTACGGCGGCGACACCAACACCAGCGACCCTAACCAAACCGGTTTTGCCAACGGCAATACTCTGCTCGTACCTTTGACAGAAGTTTTGGCCGCGGTGACGGCCCCCAAGAATGGCGGCAAGATCGTGACTTCCGCTGTCTTCTTCAACCAGGTTGCAACCGGAACCAGTAACCCTTTCGACCCTCCAACCGGTACCTACGACGTTCGCACCAATGTTTCCGACGGGAACTGCGGAACCGAGCTCACCAGCGGCAGCGGACCACAGACCGCCGTACTGACCGGTCGTAAGCCCTTCGGTGCCCCTGAGTACACCACCACAGTATCTTTTGCCAAGCCTCTGACCGCGAAGGACGGCACCACTTACTGGTTCAATGAGTCTCCGCAGTGCACCGATAGCAGCAATGGCACCTGCGCCTCGGAACAGTTTTTCTTCGACAACACCACCCAGCAAACCAATGGTGTGAATGCCAACGCACAGCCCAAAGGGCAAATGTTCCTGGACTCCAATTTCTTCGGCTTCGTATGTAAGAACCTGTGTGATGATGCCCCGAATTCCCAGCAATGCGCCTGGGGTTCCTGGGGATTGTTGAAATAACAGAGGGTTGGCCTTGGTGCCGGGAACAGGACTCGAACCTGCACGCCTTGCGGCACTGGATCCTAAGTCCAGCGCGTCTGCCAATTCCGCCATCCCGGCTACAAAATCATTCTAACGAGGCGGCCCCGTTCTTGTCTCTCCGTTCTTCGCAGATACCACGCGGGGAGAGACAGCGCGGGGATTTTCCCGCTACACTATCTCCCATGACTGCTCCAACCCAACCCAACATCAAGCTCGTCAATGCCGCTGACTATCGCGAAAACTATGCCAACAGCGTTCAGGTGCGCGTGAACGTCTGGGACTTCTTCCTCGTCTTCGGCACCCTGCAACAGCAAACCGAGAGTCAGGTCGAAGTAAGAAACATCCAGGGCATTTACCTGAGCCCGCAACAAGCCAAGGCCCTGATGGCGATTTTGCAGCAGAACATCGCAGGCTACGAAAGCGCCTTTGGCGAGATCAAACTCGATCCCCGCATGGCCGCCGCTGGGCAGATTCACTGATCTCCGGAAGTAACGACCTGAACAGTGACCACAAACCCCGCATCGCGCCGCTATCCCACTCCCGTGCTCTTCACCCTGTTCTTTCTGGGACTGTTTGCCCTCCACGCACCCCTGCTGCGCCTTCCCTATTTCTGGGACGAAGCCGGTTACTACATCCCCGCCGCCCGCGACCTGCTGTTCTCCGGATCCTTGGTCCCTACCTCCATGCCGTCGAACGCTCATCCGCCGCTGGTCATGGCCTGGCTCGCCCTGGCCTGGAAAACTCTTGGATTCACTCCCGTCGTGACCCGCACCGCCATGTTGCTGATCGCAGCCTTCGCGCTGCTGGGTGTGTTTCGTTTAGCGCGGCAAGTCGCCAACACTCAGGTCGCCGCTGCCTCGGCCATCTGCACCGCGCTCTACCCGGTGTTCTTCACCCAGAGTTCGCTCGCTCATCTCGACCTCGCCGCCGCCGCATTCACCTTCTGGGGCCTGCTCGCCTATGTGGAAGACCGCCTCCCGGCAACCGCCATCTGGTTCTCGCTTGCAGTCTTGTCCAAAGAAACCGCGATCCTCGCGCCACTAGCTCTCTTCGCCTGGGAGCTGCTCGGCACCACAATTTGGCCTCGCGATCGCTCGCGGAATCGCACTCCGGACACCCCACTGCTCTTCCCGCTCATCACTCTCCTTCTCTGGTACGCCTACCATTACCACCGCTCCGGATTCCTTTTCGGCAACCCCGACTTCGTCCGCTACAACGTCCAGGAGACGCTTCACCCACTCCGCATCCTGCTCGCCCTCGGCCTGCGCCTGTGGCAACTCCTCGCCTACCTGAATCTCTACCTGCTTACCTTGGCCACACTGCTTGCTATGTTCCGCACGCCGCTCCCTGATCGCCAGCGCATCCCGCTCCCCGTGCAGTTCGCATTTCTCTCCGTCATCCTCGCCTACGCCTTCGCCATGGCCATCGTCGGCGGAGCCGTCCTCGCGCGCTACATGCTTCCGGTCGTCCCGCTGGTCATCATCATTTGTGTATCCACGCTGCGCCGCCGTGTGCGTTCGTGGCCGGCGATTGTGGTCATCGTCGCTCTGGCGTTTGTCGCAGCGCTATTCGTCAATCCTCCCTACGGCATCTCCCTCGAAGACACTCTCGCCTACCGCGATTACATCCAGCTCCACCAAGACGCCGAGAATGTCCTCGAGGCCCGCTATCCCATGGCGCGTGTGCTCACCGCCTGGCCTGCCAGCGACGAAATCACCAGCCCCTATCTCGGCTACGTCACCCGCCCCATGCATGCGGTTCGCATCGACGACTTCACCGCCGCACAGCTATTCGCAGCCTCCGGCCTCCGCTCGAAATTTGACGTTGCCCTGGTCTTCTCCACCAAGTACCAACCATCTCACCCTCTGTTCGAACGTTGGGGAACCTGGCAACGCTGGAAGACTGAGTTCTTCGGCTACCATCGCGACGTCCCGCCCGCCGCCGCTGCTCAGATCCTGGGAGGTCAACTGGTCTACGAAGGCCGTCGCTCCGGCCAGTGGGTGGCCATCATCGAGCTGGCGCGAGTAGAAGAGACGCGTACAAACGCAAAAATGCCCAGAATCCTCTCGAATTCCGGGCACTCGGGTCTTACGAATTAGACAGCCGTGACGTTCTCAGCTTGCCAGCCCTTGGGGCCTTTGGTGACGTCGAACTGCACTGCCTGGCCTTCTTGCAGGCTGCGGAATCCGCCCGCCTGAATCGCCGAGAAATGCACAAATACGTCTTCGCCATTTTGCCGGCTGATGAAGCCATAGCCCTTGGCGTCGTTAAACCACTTTACTGTTCCTGTTTCTGCCATTGATGTTACCTTTTCCTTGTTTTTTGAATTGTGCTGAGAAGAGTCGCGGCTAGTGAGAGGGGTGACGCTGGTTGGCGATACCGGCTTTCAGTTGCTTGTGAATCAAACTTAGCGCTGTCTCTAGTATACACGGGAAAGCCAAAATACCCTAACAGATGGTGACCGAGCCCGGTGCCGTACTTTCGCCCCTATTTCCTGTCTTCCGGCTTGGGAGTAAACTGCAAACGCCGCAACAGAGGTAAGTATGGTTGGCCCTGCCCGTTGGGAACAAGGCTGCATCGCGTTTCTGTTCTGCGCCGCGACGGCGATTGCCGCGCCTGCACAAATCTTCACTACGTTGGCTAATTTCGACGGGACTGACGGCACCCAGGCCATAGGTGTGCTGGTGCAGGGGGCCGGTGGGGGTCTTTACGGGACCGCGAATGTCGGCGGAGATACCAAGTGCCTGGGTGGAGAGACTTGTGGCACTGTGTACAAATTCACGCCGGACGGAGAGCTGACTGCGCTACACTCCTTCTGCTTGAACAGCCTTCCGACCTGCCCAGATGGTGCTAGACCTTCCGCGGGACTGGTGCAGGCCACAGACGGAAACTTTTACGGGACGACCTGGCTCGGCGGCTCGGTCAGAGCCGCTCACAACCCATGCTGGCGTGGCGGCATAGACGGTTGTGGTACCGTCTTCCGGATTACGCCAGCGGGCAGGCTGACCACAATTTATGACTTTTGCTCTCGGCCTAACTGCATCGACGGCAGCGAGCCATCGGGGGCGCTCGTCCAAGCAGCAAACGGAGGGTTCTACGGAACAACAGATTTTGGCGGTGTGTCCGCCGACGGTGTGCAGGGTCGCGGCACGGTGTTCGAAATCACCGCCGAAGGTAAGCTGACCACTCTCCACCGCTTCGTCGGCTCTGACGGCTCCTACCCTAACACGCTGATACAAGCCACGGACGGGAACTTCTATGGGACCACTTATGATGGTGGGGCCTACGGCGAGCCGGAGTTATCTGGCACAGTGTTCAAGATGACGCCGGAAGGTAAGCTGACGACGCTCTATAGCTTTTGCGGGCAAGTGAGGTGCCTCGACGGCTCCGCCCCTGACTCGCTGGTGCAGGCCGCCGACGGAAACTTCTATGGTACGACGCGGGGTAACGGGGCGTACCTCTCGGGGACGTTTTTCGAGATCACGCCCCAAGGCAAGCTGACCACGCTTTACACCTTTTGCTCCGTTCGGCCGAACTGCGCCGATGGAGACGGTCCTATCTCCCTGGTTCAAGCCACAGACGGAAACTTCTACGGGACCGCCCAAGGCGGGGTCAATGGTATGGGCACTGTTTTCGAAATCACCGCTGAGGGCACGCTAACCACGTTATACAGCTTCAACGGCTTTGACGGTGCCCTCCCTGGAGGCGGTCTTCTGCAGGCTACCAACGGGAACTTCTATGGGACGACCTCAAGCGGGGGCGCGTACCGATATGGCACGCTCTTCAGTCTCTCGGTGGGGCTAGGACCGTTTGTCGCCTTTGTGCGTGATTCTGGTAAAGTCGGCCAGACGGGCGGCATTCTCGGCCAAGGTTTCACCGGGACCACCAGCGTCTCGCTCAACGGCATTCCCGCAAAATTCAAAGTGAAATCCGACACCTTCGTCGAAGCCACCGTTCCGCCAGGCGCAACCACCGGCTTTGTCGCGGTTGTGACTCCGAGCGGGACGCTAACCAGCAATGTGCAATTCCACGTGCTACGGTAGCAGCGCCCGCGCACAATCGAAATATCCCTACTGACAGCTCGGCAGCTTGAAATTCTCAATTCTCGTCTGCCAGCTCACCTCATGCCCAGTCTGGTTGTTTCCGAAATATTCATTCACATACCAGAAGGTGCAATCGTCAATCGGGTCAACCGTCATACTCGAATACACTCCCCAGTGGTAGGAGTTCTCCTCATCGCCCGTGCCGCTCCACAAGGTAAGCTCGGTCGGAGGACCGATGTCCAGCAGGTTCAAATAAGAAGCCGCAATCGACGGATGCATGGTCAAGCTCGACACGCTATACCCCACCGCCATATTCGCCGTCTGGTCCTCGGCAATGCTAGGCATAAACCGGTAGTTCCCGTCGTCATAAGTGACGACCCCAAAGTGATTGCCGCCTATATCGCGATGCTCATACCAGATGACCCCGGTCTGCGACTGCGGACCGCTACCCACCTGCACCGCACCCGACACTATCCACGACTGATAAGGTTTCGTGCCCGTGAAGCGGCGATAAGCCAACCGCTGCATCAACCGGTCACCCACGGAGTCGATCGGTTCCCCGGTTAGCGGTGTACTCGGCTCCGGAACGCAGATCGTCTGTTCCGGATTGTTGACGAAGTAACAACCCTGCGTATACGGCTCAACATTGATCTTCAGCGGCCAGTGAAAATAAGAATTGGTAGGTTTCGTCCAATCCACATGAAAGATTCCTTCGTTAAGGAAACTCGCCGTGGTCTGTCCCCGCGCCGGATTTTCCAACGCCACAAAGTACTCTGGCTCTCCCACTGGCGGTGCGACGGTGCCATCAATGTCGGCCGGTTCCAAACTATGGGCAAGTGCCGGCTCCTGCGCCAGCCGCCGGAAACATTGCGGGGCCCGCATAGTGCCGCCGGTAAGCATGGTGGTCCGGTCAAACGCACATACCAGCACTCCAGCCTGCTGAAATCCGTTGCTCGGATCCTCCACGTCAATGGTCACATAGTAACCATCCGACCACGTTCCAATCTTCGGATAATCCGGGAAGTAGGTCACATTCCCACTGTTCTGGCCCAGAATCGCGTCCAACGACAGCTCGTAGGTGTACCAGCCGGTCGTCGTAAGATCATCCGTGCTCGATACCGCAATGCAATAGAAGTAAGTGCCCATGCCCTGTCGCCGTCCGATAATCCAGCGCGAAGCCAGGTGGTCGAACAGGATCTCTACGTTCCCCGAATTGCCGTAGCAATCGGGCATATTGTTGTTGTGCCATGGGGTATCGCCGACGGTAATCGGTGTAACGGGATTGCCAGATTTGTCGAACCCCTGGTAAACGAAGTCCGCCCACTCCATATATTGCTTCGTCCCGATGGCGCCGTTGGGGTCGACGCCGAGCGTTGCCCCCTTAAACCCGGAAGCATCGATGCCCTCGAAAGTATTGACCGTAACCTGGGCGCTGGCAAACGCAGCCACAACTATGAATGCAGACAAGAACACCTGGCGGTAATAACGCATAGATTCTCCTGGCGGTTGAATCGGGGGAGGGGCCGATCTCAGACCATCGGTGGACTAGCTTACTTGAGAACTGGCCCGCTTGTCACGGAGAGAAAAGTCCCCACCTATTTCTCCTGCCCGCGAGGCCGCAGGGGGCGTTTTTTTCACGCTGTTTCTGAAACCCGCCCTCAATCGTTCATTTTGACGCCTCTAGGGCCGCCCCCGCCATCACATGGCACGAATGCGTCTTCACCACGAGCCACACTTCCTTCCCCGGCTGCAGCTCCAACAGATCCCGCGCCGCCAGCGTAAGGTGGACCGTCATCTCCACACCACAATCAACCCGCACCACCACAATCATGTCGCGTTGCTCTAGAGACAACACACGCCCCGGCAATACATTGCGCGCGCTCAGGCCCTGCGGATGAATCGTCGCCAGCAAGATATCTCCTGCGCGAATCCCCACCCGTAGGCGCGCAGACGAAACCGGTCCCGGTCCCACCCTCACCAGCGGCGTCTCCAGTTCAACTTTGCTGGCGGCGACTCTGCATCTCATCGTTCCTCGATATTCGAGTACAGCTACCACGGCCGCATCGAACACATTCTCGAAGCCAGCCAACTGCGCCACCGACTCCTGATGCGGCGCCGTCATGACTTCATGCGGCGTCCCTTGAGCCACAATCTTGCCCTCTTCCAGCACCAACACGCGCTCCCCCAACGCGAACACTTCTTCCCGGCTGTGGGTCACATAAATGATCGGAATTCCATGCGCCCGATTCCAGTCCCGCAGATCGTCAATCATCTTCCCTTTTGTCGCCGTATCCAATGCCGCCAGCGGCTCGTCCAGCAGCAGCACACACGGATCAGTCACCAGCGCCCGCGCCAGCGCCACCCGCTGCCGCTCTCCGCCAGAAATCTCCCGCGGCTTTCTTGCACGCAGATGCGCAATGCGGAAAGATTCCAGAATTTCATCCGTCCGTCGTTTCTGTCCGTTCCCACCCAACCCGTATCCGATATTCTCTTCCGCGCTCAGATGCGGAAACAGTGCCAGATCCTGAAAAACGTAGCCGATTTTTCGCCGCTGCACGGGAACATTAACCCGCGCCTGACCGTCGAACAACACGCGATCCCCAATCGCAATCCGTCCCCCATCTGGATTCTTCAGCCCAGCAATGCAGTCGAGCAACGTAGTCTTCCCTGCCCCCGAAGCCCCAAAAAGAATCGTAATCCCAGCCGCGCAGACGCACTCCGTCTCCAGAAAAAAATCCTGCTCCGCACTAGCCAATCTCTTCCTAACCCGAATCTCAAGCATTCAAAAGTCTTCTCCGTGCCTCCGTGTCTCCGTGGTGAATGATTTTCCTACCTCCACCAAACCCACACTCTCCGATTCACCCCATACACCAAACACATCGCCACGAACGAAATCCCCAGCAACACCAAGGCCGTCTGATTCGCCGCCGCATAGTCGAGCGCCTGCACCCGGTCATAAATGTCGATCGAAACCGTCCGCGTAATTCCCGGAATATTTCCACCCACCATCAGCACCACTCCGAACTCACCCATGGTGTGCGCAAAACTCAGCACGATTCCCGTCATCAATCCCGGCACCGACAACGGCAGCACAATCCGCAGGAAGGTCCTCAGCTTAGAAGCTCCCAGGGTCGCCGACGCCGCCAGCAACCGCGCATCCACCAATGAAAACGCCGACGCAAACGGCTGCACCGCAAACGGCAAGCTATAAACGATGGAGCCGATCACCAGCCCGGTGAAAGTAAACGCCAGCGTGTGTCCGGTCATCGTCTGCCACCAGCGCCCCAAAGGACTACGCGACCCCAGCGCCACCAACACGTAAAATCCCAGCACCGTAGGCGGCAGCACAATAGGCAGCGCCACCACAGCCTCCACCAGAAACTTCCATCGCCAGCGCGAGTAGGTCATCCAGTAGGCAATCGGCAATCCGACGACCGTCAAGATCGCGGCCACCACCACCGCCAGCCGGATTGTCAGCCAAAACGCTTGCCAGTCCATCGTTGATTGTTCTCGCATGATCGCGTGCGCAGCAAGTATAGACAAACTGGGAGCCGAACCTGGAACTGGAATTGAAGAGCGGTCAAATCACCTGAGCAGAGCAGGCGAGGCGATCAGCTATCTTTGCGGTACAGAAGCTCGCGCATCGCCTGCCGGCGCGCCTCATTCGCTTCCTTCGCCGTCTTGCGCTCGTCAGCATCCATCCGCCGCTGAGTGGTTGGGGCAATCGATTCGGGGGTGCTGCACTCCGGGCACTGGTTCGCGAAACCGGGCTTGTCCGGCTTCAACTCGAACTCGTCCCCGCAAACGCTGCAAGTTTTAATCGGGAAACCCATTTCCATTTCATGATACGACGCTGATAGCGTTCGAAGAAAGTGGATCGTCAGACGGTCGGGTGAGCAAGCGTCGGTCCCATTCTGGGTCATCTTCCACCCGCAATGTTCACTCATCACAAACTCCCCGCCCACTCGTCCGCCATACTGCCCAAAGAGGCACAAAATGGACCTTCAAGAAGCCATCACTACCATCCGCGCCCTCGCCGACGGACTGAACCCAACTACCCGCCAAACTCTCGACCCAAACGACGCCTGTCGCCTGCCGCAGTCCGTCAAGGCCTTGAACCGTGCACTCGGCGCACTGCTCGCGCAACAAGATCGCGAGAAGCGAAACCCGGCCAACGGCGGCAGGCCCTGGTCCCGCGCCGAAGATCAGCAAGTCTGCGAAGAGTTACGACAAGGGAAGGACATCAATGAGATGGCCAAGGCGCACAATCGCACCGTTGCGGCGATTGCCGCCCGCTTGGTGAAGCTGGGAAAGATCGCGCTCCCCAAGTCTGACAAGTCCGGCCCTTTGTTCCCCGAAAAGGTCGCGTAGTGAAACGCTGCCGCAAGCCGTATCGATGCCGGCCGATCACGCGGTGCTGCGTCTTCCTGCTGACCGCACTCGCCCTAGCGGCCTTCGCCCAGACGTCGGAAGCTCATCCCGAAACTCACCGCACCCAGCGCGAGCAATGGTTCCTCCGCGGACGCACGCTTCCCGGCCAGCCGACCGCGGAACTTCTGCGCCGCGCCCACGCCCAAAAACTAGCTCTGCGCGGCGCGCGTGCCGCGAACGCAGGCAGTCCGCCCCCGCAGAACTCCTCTGGCTGGACCCCTCTTGGCCCCGCTCCCTTGGCCTCTGACGCCAGCGGCGTCGGCGACCAAGATTACAACTGGGTCTCGGGACGCGCCACTGCCGTCACCATCGACCCCTCCGACCCAACCGCCAACACTGTCTATCTCGGTGGCGCCTACGGAGGCGTCTGGAAATCCACCAATGCCACCGCGCAATCTCCTGGCAACGTTGTCTGGACGCCGCTCATCGACGATCAGGCCACTCTCGCCGTCGGCACCATCGCCCTCCAACCCGGTGTCGCCGGCGTGATCTTGGTCGGCACCGGCGAAGCCAACAGTTCCGCCGACTCCTACTACGGTCTCGGCATTCTGCGTTCTCCCGATGCCGGCCAGACCTGGACTCTGATTCCCTCCGACAGCACCGGCACACGTTCCTTCGCCGGTATGGCCTTCAGCAAAATCGCTTTTAGCACCGCCAGTCCCAACGTAGCCGTAGCCGCAACTGCCGGTGCATCCCAAGGAATCATCGAAGGCCTCGCTAATCCCGTCACCGCCAATCTCGGTCTCTACAACTCGTCTGATGGCGGCCAAACTTGGACCTACGCCACCGTAAACGACGGAAACGTCACCATCGATCCCGGCTCTGCCTCCGCTTTCGTTTACAACTCCGTCGCTGGACTCTTCTTCGCCGCGCTCCGTTATCACGGCTTTTATTCTTCACCCGACGGCCTCAACTGGATCCGCCTGATCAACCAGCCCGGCGCGGGACTTACCACAACCGCGTGCCCTCCGAACCCCCACTCCACCGCGTGTCCCATTTATCGCGGTGAACTCGCCGTCGTACCCGGCCGCAACGAGATGTACGTCTGGTACGTCGATGCGAACAATAACGACCAAGGCATCTGGACCACGCTCGACGGCGGCCTCACCTGGACCGCGCTCAACGAATCCGGCATCACCAACTGCGGTGACACTATCGGCTGTGGCACCGAAGACGGCGCTTACAATCTTGAACTCGCCGCTGTCCCTGACGGCGGAGCAACCGACCTCTACGCCGGCGCCGTCAACCTCTACAAATGCCAGATCACCAGCTTCTCGCCCACTTGCGCCGGCACCGGCCAGAACACTTTTCTCAATCTCACTCACGCCTACGGCTGTAGTGGGATCGCTCGCGTTCATCCCGCGCAGCACGCGCTGGCATTTCAACTGACTAACGCCAACACTCAAGATGTCATGTACTTTGCCAACGATGGCGGCCTATACCGCGCACTCAACGGCTACACCGGCCTCACCACCGGGGCCTGCGGTGGACAAAATCAGTTCGACAGCCTCAACCAAACTCTCGGCTCCATGACCCAGCTCGTCTCTTTCTCACAATCCCCTGCCGACCCCAATACCATCCTCGCCGGAGCCGGGGCCAACGGATCTCCCGCAACCCAATCTGCCCTCGCCAACAACCCCTGGCTCAATGTGAACTCCGGCGACGGCGGCAACTCCCAGATCAATCCTGGCGATTCCACCGACTGGTTCGTCTCCAACCCTCCCGACTTCTCTTCCGGAACCAACATCTTCCGCTGTGAGCTGGGCATCAACTGCCACACTCAAGATTTTCAAAACGACCAGGTCGTCACTGGCGCCACCGTGGGCGGTGACACTGGCGCATACTACCCGTCATTTCTCCTCGATCCGCAAAACTCCAACGAATTGCTAGTCGGCACCTGCCGCATGTGGCGCGGATCAAGCAGCGGCTCTGGATTCACTCTTCTCAGCGACAACTTTGAAACCGGCGGCTCCGGCATTTGCACCGGAGCCGAAACCAACCTGGTTCGGGCCCTCGCCGCCGGCGGCCCGCCCGACCTCAACGGATTTTCCAACGTGATGTACGCCGGAACCGACGGCTTCGGTCCCCTCATCCCAACCATCCCTTCTGGCGGTCACGTCTGGGTCAGCGCCAACGTTGACGGCGGCACGATCACCTGGACCGATCAAACCGGCGCCATCAATCCCGATGCATTTCCAATCTCCAGCATCGCGCTCGACACTTCTGACACCACCGGCCTGACCGCCTACGTGGCCATCATGGGCTTCCACGTTTCGCACGTATGGAAAACCAGCAACGGTGGTGTCTCGTGGACAGACTTCACCGCCAATCTTCCCGATGCCCCCGCCGACAGCGTGCTGGTCGATCCCGGGTCAACCCCGTTTAATGGGATGGTCTACATCGGAACCGACGTCGGAGTCTTCTCCAGTTCCACCGCAAGCCCCAACTGGATCGAAGTGGGTCCCGCGCCCAACAGTGGCAATCCAGGATTTCTCCCCAACGTCGCCGTGACCGCTCTGAACATGTCCAACAATGGACCCGCCAAGTTGCTGCGCGCTTCCACCTACGGCCGCGGCCTCTGGCAGTTTCCCGTCACGCCCACTTTCGTGCCCACGGTATCCGGCACTCCTCAGACCCTCTTCACCAGCCAGTTGCCAGCCCAATTCCCCGGCTCCGTCCTTTTTTATGGATACACCAACTCCGTCAACCTGAGTTGCCAGCCGCCGCCTCAGGCCACGTGCTCGGTCCAACCCTCCAGCGTGACGCCGGCTTTTCCTTCGTTCACAATCACCGCCAGCGGCCCACTCGGCACCAGCGCGTTCACTATTAAGGGAATCGGCACCGACCCCAATCACCTCACCGCCACCGCTCCCTTCACCTTGAACGTGGTCGACTTCGCCTTGTCCCCGCCCTCCCCGAATCACATCGTTGTGCCGCCGGATGACACTTCTCCTCCCGTCAAGTTTCAAGTGACCGCCTCCGGCCCCTTCAACCAGACCGTCAATCTAGCCTGCGCGGGAATGCCGGCCGGCGCACTCTGCAGCTTCCAGCCAGCGAATGCAGTCAACCCCACTTCCACGCATCCGGTAAACGTCACCCTCAACATCACCACTGCCGCGAACACGCCTCCCGGAACGTTTCCCATCGCCATCAGCGGCTCCGTAACCAACGGGCCGACCAAAACCCAAACTCTTTCGTTAACAGTCATCCGCGACTACGCGCTGATCATCAGCAATCCGTCGCTCACTGCTCTCGAAACCACCACCGCAATGTTCAATGGCGCGCTGACTTCTTTGAATGGCTATAACAGCCCGGTGAACTTGAGTTGTGGGGCGGGCGCGCCGCCAACTTGCACCGCCGCTCCCCCTGCCGTGATCCCGACCGCAGGCGGAGCGCCCTTCACCGTCACCGTAAGCAGCCCCACGTGCGGCCAGTACAACTTCAGCATCTTGGCCCAGGGAACCGACCCGCTCGCCACCTCACACGCCGCACCCGTAACCTTCGTTTCCTCCAGTCTGACAAGTCCCAGTTTCACTCTGGCCATCAACAATCCCTCTCTCGCCGCAAACGTCGGGGCACAGGCAATCTTCACCGGCAACCTCTTTGCTACCGCCTGTTACGGCTATCCCGTGCAACTGAGCTGTGGCTCGGGATCACCTCCATCGTGCGTGGCTTCTCCCCAACTCCTCATTCCCACCACCACCGGCGCCCCCTTTACGGTCACAGTGAGCAGCAACAAAGCTCAGGTCTACAACTTCGACATTTCCGGCCAGGGCACCGACCCCTCCTCCATTCTGAGCGTCGCGCTGGTCTCGTTCACTTCCGGATCGGGCTCCGGTTCCAACTCAGTTTTCACGTTCGTAAACAATTCCGGAGCCGAGTCAGTCGCCGCCGGCCAGTTGGCAACTTTCAATCTTGCCGTGGCCGCAGTCAAGGGCAAGCTGCCTGACCCCGTAACCATGACGGTTTCAGGATGCCCAACCTTCGCCACCTGCACGCTCTCGCCAACAACCGTACCCGCGGGAAAATCCAGCGCAACCGTAAGCCTGCTGATTCAAACCGGCGCGCCGGTTGCCAAAAACCGCTCGCGTCCGGCCTTCTCGCGCACGCTCCCGCTCTACGCAATCTGGTTCTCGTTCCCCGGTTTAATGTTTACGTTTTCTGTCAGATGGCGGCGCCGCCGGCGCGTCGAATTTTCTCTGTCCCTCGCAGCGATGTTCCTCGCGCTCTGTTGTGCACTCTCTTGCGGCGGTGGACTTCAAGGTTCGAACATCGCAGACCCACAGCCCGGCACCACTCCCAACACCTATCTCGTCACCGTCACCGCCGCCATGAACTCGGCCCCCGGCTCCCCAACGCAATCTGTACTCGTCGTCCTCACCGTCAACTAGCACCCGGACGTCTC
>Ga0206987_1025_pt2 | contig 36134 bp, 57 predicted proteins | sample Alteio_BWMinCont_11_FD_153281 | JGI IMG/M metagenome (GOLD analysis project Ga0206987, IMG submission 153281) | Enriched cells from forest soil in Barre Woods Harvard Forest LTER site, Petersham, Massachusetts, United States -... | ecosystem: Environmental > Terrestrial > Soil > Temperate forest >... | reverse complement strand
TCTCGGCTATAGCCTCAACCGCGTTCTGCGTTTGCGCCTGCGGTTTCTGCTTGCAGTGCTCGAAGTGATGCCGCTGCATGCCGCCTGCCTTCCCACTTGTAGCACAATACGGGCACACTAGCATCCGGGATTTCTGCGCGCGCATCTTGGCGACGGTGTCCGGCGCGAGCGGAATATTGCGGCGCTTCTCGGCGATGGCACGAAGTCTCGCCAGTGTCTCGAGCGTATGCTTGATGCCGAGCTTGCCTTTTCTTATTGCCTCCCGGTGTGCGGGAGTGAGAATACGGCCTAAGCCGCGATGGTGGCCTGTGCAGGCTTTACGGATTTTCTCGATGGTCTCCGGAGATAGTCTCCGGCCAATGCGCGACATTCAGGCAGCCATTTTACTTGCAGCTAACTTCTTCATCTCATCGACGACGGATGATATCACAGGCGACCAGTCGTTGAGAACGGTTTGTCTATACGGTTTCACAGTCGGATACCACGGCTGCTTGAGCTCATTGTAGTAGCGCCAGTCGAAGTCCCGGCGATCAAGCAGATATGTCTTCGCGCCCATGGCGCCTGCAAGATTCGCGAGCGCCGTATCGACCGTGATCATACCGTCGAGGTGATGCAGGATTGCAGCAGTGTCGGAGAAAGTTTTTATGCCGGGGTTCGGCATGTCCTCCGATCCATCGCCAGTCTGGAGCGAGACATAGGCAACACCCGGCACGTCGAGGATCGGCTTGAGCAGATCAAAAGGGACGGACTTCTTCTTGTGGACGTCATAGTTGTGCGGATTGTAGGCGTTAACTCCTGTCGACCAGCAGATGCCGATACGGGGAATTCCCGGTTCGTTCAGCGGCCAGAAGCATGACCATTCGCTGATTTTGTGTGGCTCCGCCCGTAGGTATGGGCCGTTCCACGGCACCGTGTCTGCACGAGTCTTGCAGACGAAGGGAAGCGACATGATCGGGAGGTGATAGTCGAACTCCAGGCCAGAGCCGTTGATCACGCATTCAACCGATGGGAAGTTGTGCTGCACCAAAGCAAGCATCGATGCCGGGCATTCGAAGAGGAGCTTGACGCCGAAATCGCGCTCAACGACCGGGAAGTAGCGGACCAACAATAGAATGTCGCCGAGCCCTTGCTCTGAATGAATGAGGACTCTAGCTGGCCTGCATGTCACTGAGATTGTCCTCCAGCAATACCGGCAGTGATCTTCTTTTCCCTTTCTAGACGCCATCTCCGTCTTGCAGCCTCCGCCATGGCCGCCCTATGAGCATCAGAAAATCTATATCCGTTGGCTACCTTCCGACGCCATGTTTCCCTCCCCTTCCGTTTCGACTCCTCGGATCTTGTGAAACCACCATTTCTAATGCGCGTTTCGATCGCTTTAACGTTCATCTGAGGTGTCCGCTTATACGAACCATTCCGCCGCCTTGTCTCCACAATCCGCGCCAACGTTTCCGGTGGGTGGCGCCTCCCAAAATGCGGATTGTTATTTCCTGATACATCCCGCACTTTCAGCCGAATTTTCTCGCGCGTCTCGTGTGTATGCCTTCTCCCATAGAAAGGGTTGTTTCTTCCTGAATTTATCCTAACCATCATCTCACGATAATCTCGGCTGTGAGTCATCCCCGCCGCATGTCTGTTGTTGGCCAAGACCTCGAGATTCCTTCGTCTCAGCCACTCATATGCACGGCTTGTATGCTTGCCACTCTGCGACATCAAATAAACTGCCGCTACAAGCTTACCACCGTAGATTCTGGCGAGGCAAAGATGTGCCACAAAATGATAGCGAAGGGGCGAATCAACGAGGTTATCAGGATCGTCATTCCCACCTAGACATCGCGGGACAATGTGGTGGGTTTCAGTTCTAGGCAAGCCTTGGAGATTTCTAAACTTCTCTATAATCTCGTCATATATGCGAATGTAATTCATGCCGGAACCTCACGCTCACCCTTCCACATCGGCTGGGGAAACTTGTTGGGGCCCAGCACGCGTCCCTGGTTGGTGATGTTCCGGTGCAGACGCGCTTCGAAGTAACCCCACCCCTTCTCGTAGCAGCCGATGCCAAGGAAGCCGTGCGCAGCATTCCACATGGCCTCGAGCGAAAGCGTGGCCTTGTGCTTGACCGTGAACGCCTTCTCGCCGTGATAGGCGATTCGTGCCGGATCGTAATCCTTCCCCGTATAGCAGGTCGAGAGCAGGAAGTGCGGCTGACCCTGCTCCGGATCGAGCTCGACCGATTTCAGGTAGCATTGCTTGGCTTCCTCGCTGTGGTCGATCTTGTGATGCACGAAGCCGAGCAAACACCACAGGCGCGCGTTCAGCGGCTGGAGCTTCAGCGCTTGCTCATAGGCGTGAATCGCTTCCTTGTAGTGGTGGGTGAGCATTGCAACTTCGGCGAATCCTACCCAGTTCCCGAGCGCCTCAGGTTGGATCCGGCAGCACTCGGATGCCTGGAAATAAGCCATGTCGTTGAGCTGATCGGCCGGGCGAGCCAGCGATTGTGCGGTAATTGCCAGGTTGAGCCGGTAGGCTGAGACGTTCGGGTCAAGCTCGATGGCGCGGAGAAAGCTGTCATAGGCGAGATGCCGATTGCCGCGTGCATGAGCCGCGCAGCCCATCTGGTAAACCTGATGTGCCTCCTCCTGTGCCGTCACCGCTGCACCTCCATGAGGCACCAGATTTTCTCGATTGGAGCGCCACCACTTGGATAATGAGCCGTGGTCATCTTCCTGTCGTGGCAGAACCTCAGCTCGCGATCGATCTCATCCTGCGTAAGAACGGCGCGCCTGGTATTTGGGTCGACGTAGGTCTTGGGCAGGGGCGCAGATATGACGAGAACGACTATGAGCAGCAGGACAATAGCGCCGATGAGTGCCGGCCAATGCCACCAGCTATTGCTGGGAGGGAGATGGCGTTCCATTCGATGGCGCACCTTCGGCGCAGAATTCCAGCTGAACGGGATGGTGGAGGTTGTTCAGTTCCCATCCGACCCCGACGGCGACGAGCAGGAGCAAAATAAAAGCGCCCTGGGTATGGCGCTTACGAAAAGAATAATGGGTTTCAGGTGCGTAAGATGGAGAGCCTATTTGCATCAATCCTCCGAAGGCGGGGTAGTTTTGACCATATCATGCTACTTACGTAACCGATTTGCAATTACCTAAATACCCTTATCGAAATCGAGCACTGGGATTGCCCGACAACGACAGAAAATCGCCTCCCCAGGATGGGCCCGAGCACCAGTCTTCCGGTCAAGCAGCGGTGGGTTGTCCCAACTGAATATCCGACCCGAATATGAGACGTGGATCCTTCTCGGATGCATGCTGCCGCCACTATGAAGCCACTCATAATTTCGGATGCCAAGCTTCTGCATCCGCACACGGTTTATGCTGGAGTAAGCCTTTACCCACTGATCGTTCGCTATATTCCGCGCCCGCCGCTCTGTAATGCCGCGGTATTTCCTGAGGAATGGGATCAGCTGCTCACCGCCTTGGGCACTTGTGATCGAACGCATAACGGCGCCCTCGACCTGGGTGTGGTATTTCTCGGGGATGGACTTGATCAGGCTCACATTCTCGGCGATCGATGCCTTCAGCACGTCCTTGAGCTCGCCGGTCAGAATGTCGGTCTTCAGCGTCAAGCCGCCGGTCATGTCCTTCAGGCTGATCTTGAGCGACCAGGCGCTTGAGACTGAGGCCTGATCGATCATGCCTTCGGTTAGCTTCTTGGCCTTCATGCCGAACAGGTTGGAAAAGCGTTTGGCCAGCTCCGTCATCAGGATCTTAGCCTGCGAGGACACCGATTCGTCGGCCGCAAAATATTCACTTGCTACCGGTTTCCTCAGGAACTTCCTGATCTCGCGCTCATAGGTGGCGACCATCTCCATGACGAGCGCCTCGAGCCCGCGTTGATAACGCAGCATCGCCGCGGCGTTCGGATTCAGGGGCTGGCCCCTCATCAACCGGCGGCGGGGATCGAGATTGCGCAGCGGCTTAGCGCTCGTCAGGCTCTGGGCTGTGTTCGTCGCTCTCATCTGGTTCTACCGGCAACTCGACCTCACGCGTGTCAAGGCCATTGTAGCCGCTCTCTCTATCGGCAATGAGACGGTTGCGCTCGTCTACACCGTCTATCGCGCCGATCTGGGATTCATTCACCGCGGTCTGGGACTTGAAGTAATTGATCTCGGCCAGCTCCTTGCCCGTGGGGGAATCGACCGGATTGAAGCTTGCCTCAATAGGAGGAAGGCCCTCGGACTTCGATAGCAGGAGGTAATGCCGCTCGAGGAACGGCTCCATATCATGCGTCTGCATGGACTCGAGGCGCTCGTGATAGCTGTCAGCCTCGAACTCGCCTGTGGCGTTGAACCCTTTGGGGGAGATCTCGAGGAGCTTGCTGGCTGGGTATTCGGCGGCGGCGGCGACAAGCTGATACTGGGTCATAATCAGGGCGTCGAAATCGCCCAGCGCCGTATCGAATTGCTGGGCCTCGTCCTGCCGGTCGATGATCTGGGTCCCATAGTTGCTCGCCATCGCCGACATCAACTGCATGCGCTCGTCGAATTTCACCTGGTTGGCCAGGGCCTGCGCCGCGTCGGTCTTGATGACTTTGGTGCGCTTGGAGAGCGAAAGCATGGGTGCCTCGTTAGCCACGCGCTCGGCCGCATAGACGCGCTCGGCGATGAGCTGGGGCAGCGGGATTCCGCCATACCAATAGACCGGCTTCAGGATGTCGGCCACGTCGTAGGGCCGGTAGATCAGGAGATGCGTCCTATGGATGCGCTTGCCGTTGATGCGCCACCAGGTCGGCTCATAGAAGTGGATCGAGCCCGGATCGGCGCCGGCCTTGAGATCCAGCTCAGGCGTGATCCAGTAGGGATCTATCTGGGCAATGCCCCGGTAACTGCCTTTGCGCACGCCGTCGATATTGAAGGGCTTGGCCAAGTCATCGTCTGACAGGCCTTCGACGATGAACCTTGCCACACGGATGCCGAAGATGAGGCCGTAGCGGATATACTGAACCGCGTTCTTCTTGATGCCGTATTGCTTGTCGAACTGCCGGATCTTCGCCAGGATCTCGGGCGTCGCCTTCTCGCCGTTGTTGACTGTGATCTCGTATCCGTTGCGGATGGCATCCCTCGGGGCCACGGTGCAGCATTTGTTGATGAGCCAGTTCTGCGCCAGCATGGCCGCCGCCTGGTAGCCGATGAAGGTCTGGTTGGCGAACCATGCGAGCTGCGCAAAGGGCATCCCGTCGGCCATATTCTGCTGCCATTTGACCGAATCGCCGCCCTGACCGTTGCTCGCATCCATGGCGAGCTTTGGGGCCTTGGCGTCCTTCATCGGAGAACCGTCGGCGTTTACCGGGTTGAACTTCGGGGACGCCATCAGGTTCTGAAATATCTGCGCGCGCTTCTCGGCCTCTACCATGCGAAGCGCATCCGCCATATGCGGATCCATGTCCGTGCTGAAATATCCGGCTGATCTTATGATGGGCGCAGGTTCAGGTTTTCTGGAAAAGGCGAATAAGCCCATAAACTACGCGCTGAAAAAGCCACGGGACGGAGTATTGGGATTGTAGCAGATAACTACAGCATCAGCCAAGTTCGGCGAGCGCGTGCCCGCAGGGCATTTATCGACCAAGGTTTTTCCAGTCCCGCTGACCTTATGAACCGCCTGAGACAACTCGCTCTTGAGCTCGTGCAGACGAGGCATCCGGGAGTCCAGTGAGATAAGCTCGACCGGCTCGAACTTCTCGCCGTGGCGCACAGCCCGGAAGGTTTTGATGAACCGGGTGCGCAGACGAAACCACGATTGCGCCTTGAGATTGGCGTACTGGTCTTCGTTCTTGGGGCTGTCGGGATCGCCGGGGATGATCGGCTGCTTCGGATCGAGCACTTCGCCGGCGCCTGACCATGGGTAGACGGCAATCGCCTGCGGCCACGTTCCCTGGTTCTTGAGATTGTTCACGCCGGTCTTATAGCCCGCGCCGACGCCCACGCTGTCGTAGAACAGCTCGCGGACGCCCTGTTCGACCATGACCGGCCGCCCTATGCCGGGGGCGTCACCAGCCTCGCCTGCCCAGTGATCGCAATGGCGCAGAATGATGCCGTGCCGGATGGCTAGGGCGTTCTTGTCGCCACCGCCGTCGGCTATATCCTGGCCGGCGACACGCTCGATACCGGGCCTGATGTTGAGCTTGATGTGGGCGTCGATTGCAGCCTCGACCCACTCCTGTTTGATGATGATGTTATCGACCGATGCAAGGTAGTCCCTGTCGACCTCTTGCGCGAACACGTGCAAAAGACCTTCGGCTTCCGCGCGAGACCGTCGTAGATCATACCATTCCTGCGTTTTGTTCGGGTGATCACGCCAATCAAACAAAAAGACGCTCGTTTTGCCTTTTGGCATCGGGCATTCGGGTTGCCATACCTCTCCCGCCAGACGTTTTCGGTGAAAGACATTCCCAGAGCCATTGACGCTGGATATGTCGATGCGGACATTCGTGTTGTCGCCAAGCGCGGCCTCGATCATTTCCGGTTCCTCGAGGTGAGCGGATTCGTCTACAAAAAAGACTGTCGTTCTTCCAGAGCGACCTATGTTCGTTCCCGCTTCGCCCGTGATAGATGAATCGTTTGAAGGGTTTATGAGCTTCATATGCGCATCATGAATGCGCTTATCGAAGCTCAGCGGCAGCATCCAGACTGGCAGGTTGTAGAGATTCATGCGCAGCTTGGAAAAGATCGCCTTCGGATCGCCGCGCTTATCGACGGCATCCTCTTTCAGGCTGCCGAACCCTATGACGCTTCCTGGCCAAAAGATCCATTGGTGACAAGCCACATAAACGCAGCACCAAGTTGCTCCCACATCACGGGTTTTTTCCTCGAGACCATTGGTTTTGCTGTGTATGCATTCCAGCAGCCATTCGATATTCTCGGCCTGCCGGGGAAAGGGGATGAACGGCATCAGCCGCGGCAGTAGAGGTTCATTGCGTGGATCGAAGGTAACGCACCAATCCTTCATCCATTCGATGGGATGGTGCTTGTAGTAGGCTAAGACTTTGCCCTGAAGTTCGAGGTTTCCGCGCGCCCGTTCCATCATCCGGAAGCGGCGCAGGTTCTCGGCGTGAAAGTCAGGTGGCCATTCCACGCTCAGCCCTGTGAACGTATGGCAGCCATGGCCTCAGCCAGCTCCTCAGGCGTGGCGTCATTGGAAATCTTCGGCATAGCCCGGCTGGTGATATCAAGGGTTTGCTTGGGCGTGCCTTCGATTCGGCTAATCAGGGCCTCGCGCTCTTTGTTGACGTGATCCGCGCCCGACTGTGTTTGCGTCAAACCAGAGTCAATAGCACGCGCCATATGAACAACGCACATTGCATCCCAATAGGAGAGTTCCTTATTTCGTTTATCTTTGTCGTTCGCAAATTCAAGGATCTGCTCCGTCGTATAACGATTCGCCAGTTCGATTGCTCGAGTGCCGTATTTCTGCCAGCCAGATGAATGCCCGTTCTTTCCTTCAGGATTACTCACATTACCCGCGGCAAATGTGCCATCGTCATTACGGATCTCGGTTCCAGCCATGCTCGATTACGCCATTCGGAGGTAAAGCCAGAATTGCTCCCATACGGGGTGGCCTGCTGTAAGCATTATGAGGTGGAAGGAGAATCAATCGGCAACTTTGCCGCAATGGCGCCAACCTGTGTCTGGACAGCGCTCACCGTGGTCTGCACAGATGCGATGGCGGAGGTGACTGGCGCGAGGTCATCGGGTTTAGCCGGACTCAGCCCCTGCACGGCAGCGAGGGTCTGCTGTTGGAGCTGGATGAGTGTGTTGAGCTGGTCTGAGATGGTTGCCATGTGATGCTCCAGGAGTTTGGTCAATCGGGATGACATTAGATGTTTGAATATAATGGAGAATCTGACGGCGTACCAGATGGATTATGGATCACACCCGTGGGTGCATGGCAGATTGTGCCATTGTGAACGGTCATGGTGCGCTGCAAACGCCCCGAAGAAAGACAGCAGCACGCAGGCGATCAATAGGTTGGCCAAAATTTTGATTCCGCCGGGCAGGGCGAGGAGAATGAGGAACAGGAGGAGCACTATCAATATGAGCATCGGCTAACTGCGCTGCGCCAAAAGGATGATGTTGGCACAGACTGAGATGATCAGACCGATGATGAGGGCGGCGACTATCGGAAGGTAGCTGGGGTCGCGGCAGAATTCGTAAGCGTCGTCCATGGGTTAGCCGATTGCTTCACGTGTAGCGCTATGAAACCGCCGGAACTCTTCACGTATACGGGCGATCATGCGGAGGGCAGTCCAACGAATGCAGATCATGGGCGCACCTTGGGCAGGTCGCGGCCCCAGCTCGTGCAGTGCTGATGGCCGTTGAGCAAGGTTTCCCAGTCTTCGCAAGCTAGAGCTGTGGGGTTGCCATCGTTCTCTTCCCGCTCGATTGCGGCACGTTGCTTGGCAACAGATTTTTGGACATGCCAACCGGATGTCGTGGTGAGTATCAGAGGCGGTTCTGAATACATGATCTCTACATTGGGGCCGGACGTGACGGTGGCAGTGCCTATGTCCTGATTAGTCACATCGTCATGGAATGTCCCGTAATCCTTTTGGGGGCATGGGTGAAGCCCTCTCGGGCCTTCGTTGTGCGCAGCATTAGATGCGGTTTCCAGCGCCCTATCGATCTGCCACCAGTCACCGTGAATATCGATCACGAGATGGTATTCTCCATCAAAATGCGGTGTTGCAGAGTGAGCCTGCTCGTGCTTATTGCCTTCGCGCTCTTTGCGTAGATGCGCCTTGGCCTTGTTGGTGAGAATAAGGCCTGCCGACATAGTTATGGCCGTAGCGAGAAAGGCAGCAATGCCGGCGAGCATGAATTTGCGGCAGAGCTGCTCGGCGCGATTGTCGTTGGCCTTCGGTTGAGATTGGGATCTGGGTGTCATGCGCCACCGCAAAGCTGTTGGACGAGAGCGCTTCCTTCATCTGTTATTTTCACATTGCAGAAGCGCCGGTCTGTCTCGCTGCGCATACGGGTGATGAGATGCTTCTGGCCAAGCGAATCGAGAGCACGGCTCGTGGCTGGACGGCCAATGCCCAGGCTTTTGCGGATCACACCTGCCTCGGTGTTGCCGCCGACCTGCTGAAGCTTGAGCAGAAACGCCAGCTGGCGCACGGTGAAAAGCTCGTATTTCATGAGCGGCTCAATGGCTTTTTGAAGCTCTTGAATGGTCATTTCGAAACAGATAGTACCGCAAAGGGACGGCAAGTACAATACGCCTTGCGCGCAACTTTATTGAGTATGTACATCCATTCATCGGCGAATCGCCGTAGAGCCGCGAGATTTTACTTCCGGCCTTGGATGCTGCGGTATTCGTTCATCAGGACGGAGAACGAAAGGTGTTAGGAAAGCGCGTTCCTTCGACGATCCGGTTATCAATATGCTGGTCATTCCAGAGGCGCGTCTGCAGGTCGGTCTGTATCGAATGAGTGAGAAAAATCCGAAAGCTTTCCGGCATCTTGGCGTCCTCGAGGAGGTGAAGCCTCCTGGTCAAAATCTCCTCTATCTCCGCATTCAATTTTTCGAAGTAATTCTTGCGAATGAAATGCCTTATAGTCCGCCTTTTCTCGGGATCAGCCTCAAAAGCCGTCGAGAGCCTCTGCCGTATGTCGTAGATAGCATTCCGACGGTGTGAGACGGCCAAAAGCGGTCCGTAGAATTCCTCTATCTGTCTTTCCAGGAACCGCTTGCGGACTTCAGCGCTCCGGGTCCTGGCCTCCCGCCAATTTGTGGCAAAGGTGGTGAGGCCCAAACTATTATACTACCACTCAATGAGAGTGCGGCGACGATTATGCTGACCCAGCCCGAATCGGTCATTCCGAGCCTCCGAAGGCTTCAGGATCGCGGCGGTTGGATTGTGTAAATAAACGTTAACGGCGCTCGCTATGAAGCACTTCATACCTCTGTCAGCGAACCAGAACTTAGCTGATCTGGCGTTGCAACATCTTAGAAAGGCGCAATTTCAGTTCGTCGTGACATTCCAGATATCCGTGTCGAACATCCACTTTCCCCTCACTAGCCGCCAGACGATGACGTATTTGCCTGCGACCTTGGCATTCTTTAAATCGTAGCTGTATCGGCCGATCTCCCGCGCCACATTTGGCCCAATCTGGGAGAGATCGACAGTCGTGAGTGTGAGGTTTGAAAAGCCGTCGTCCAAGCCAGCCTGTATGTATTTCTGAATGGCAGGCCGACCTTTCAGTATGTCGGCGTCGGGCGGCAGCATTGTCGCGTTTTCGGTATAAAGCGCCGCAAGCCCGGCAGCATCGTGTTTGGCGACCCCGGCTATCCAGGCTGCGTTCCCGGCCTCAACCTGCGCCTTCAGATCGCCCCTATCGGCCGCCTGAGAGCTTGCAGCCAATGCGATCAACGATACGGCGAATAACAGAGCCCGCATGTCAATTCCCTCCCCAGCTTCTGGTCGTTACCGGCTGCTATACCGCCGGAGGGCAAATACTGGCAATGGCGTCTGCGAATCGGAAGACCCAGCGGGTGGCGAGGCGATCATTGCTGTCAAGCGGTATATGGGTAGTCAACAGACGATTGGCATTGCTGTGTCGCAACATGGTCACAGCGTTGCATCCAAGCCACGAACGCCATGAATAGTGCGCTGATACATTGTCTTGACAGTTCCATCGGTTGAGCGACGCGGAAAAGGTTATCTATTTCCGCATCGATAATCAGTTTGGAGGAACGACAATGCCCATTCTTCTCTGGCTGCTCGGCATACCCATCCCGATCATTATCCTTCTGGTGCTCCTCTGGCATTAGGGAGCATGTGCAATGGCACTCGTAGCTGAAACTGGCGGCCGAGCTGCGGTAATCGCAGATGAATACTCCAGCTCACAATCGGCCGTATCATGGGCGGCCATTATAGGCGGCGCTCTGGCCGCCGTCGCCATCACTTTGCTTCTCGTGGCGTTAGGGTCCGGTATCGGCCTTTCATCCGTCTCACCGTGGACGGCGCTCAATCCGTCAGCGACGACCTTCACTCTCCTCGCTGCTGTCTGGCTCATAATCGTGCAGTGGCTCTCGTCAGCACTCGGCGGCTACATCTCCGGGCGGCTGCGCACCAAATGGACCGGCATCCATACCGACGAGGTCTTCTTTCGCGATACGGTGCATGGTTTCCTTGCCTGGGCGCTCGCCTCGGTTTTGGTCGTGGCCTTCGCCACGTCCTCAATCTCTTCGGCGGTAAGCTCCGCCGGTCGGGCGATCTCCAACGTCGCCGGCAGCGCGGCTTCAACGGCCACCCAGGCCGCGGCCAACCAGTCGTCCGGCTCCAACGGCTATTTCGTGGATGCGCTGTTCCGAAAGGATCGGCCCGACGCCAACACGTCATCGCAGGATGCCCGGGCCGAGGGCGCTCGTATCATTGCCCGCGCGGTCGCCAACGGGAACCTTGAGCCTGCCGATCGCACATACCTTGCCGCCCTAGTGGCATCGCGAACCGGCCTGTCTCAGGAAGATGCCGAGAAGCGTGTTGACGATACCGTGGCGCAGATCAAGGCGGCAGAGGATAAAGCGAAGCAGGCTGCCGATGCGGCCCGCAAGGCATCCGCCCAAGCCTCGTTCTATCTCTTTTTCTCGATGCTGATCGGTGCGTTCATCGCCTCGACCGCGGGCGCCATCGGCGGTCGCCAACGAGATCTCTGATTGTGAAAGAGCAGGTCCCGGAACAGGGGGACCTGCTTTCCGCCAGAACGTCTAGGCGTTTCTCTTATGAGAATTGCGCGGAGGCGCTGCGAATTCCGGTCATCCGCTCATAAGCGGTCATGGCGTCGGCCGCCTGAACCGGGTCTATCTCTCCCTGCTTGCCCGCGTTCAGTGCCGCATCGAAAGCCTTGCAGATGAGGTCGACGAGCCGCGCCCTCTGGTAGTCTTGGGCTCTCGTGTAGTGCTTCTCGAATATTTCGATCGCGCGCGCCGCAGATTGCGCTAATGGACCAAGCCGGATCCAGAACCTTGCCGATGCCAGGCCGAGCCGAATTGACAGCCGCTCTCTTGGCGATAGCCCATCCGTCCCCAGCAAGCCGCACAATAATACGTCCACGAAAATGCGCGTGCGCCGCTTCTTGGCCTCACAATCCTTGCTACCTGCAAGCCTGCAGATGAAAATTTTTAGCCTCTGCCGGTCATCATCCACCAAAATGTCATTCACTTGCCGACCGCATTGAGCGAGGATGCGGCAGGCAGTTGCGGGGCGGTCGTTGCGCTTTCCATCGACGAGCCAGCTGATCGCGGTCAAAAGACATGCCCCACGGTGGACGTCATTCGAGAAGCCGCGCACAAGCTCGAATCGCCAGATCTGATCGACATCCATGGGGCCGTCCTCTTGCTTCGTATGCAGCATGATAGCCAATCGAGTGGCGCGAGCAATCGGGCGCGGGGTTGCGCGTCTAGACTCTGCAGTCATACTCTCCGGTATGGAAAATGTACGTCAGGCTGAACGAAACCGTGCAGCTCGCTTTCGCGCCGTGCGACAAGCTGCGCGCAATGCCATGAAGGCATCACGCGAAACACCCGTGACCAATTTAGACAGCATTGAAATGCAGCTTCCAGCCGACCAGCATATTCCAGAACAGGAACCAGCCAGCCAGAGATAGCTTTCCCGCCATTGCTGATGCCGGGTCTTGTTGCCATTCCTCAAGGTATGCTTACGAAGGACCGGGTTACGGCCGAAGAAACAGTGCGCGCGTTGACAGTCCAAATCGTCTCCGCCCATATCGGCAACAATACCGTATCGCCGACGGACCTCCCGAAACTTATCAACGATGTCCATCAGGCACTGGTCAAAGCCGGGGAGCCGGTCGCGCCTCCGCGTGGCGAGCCTGCCGTTCCTGTCAGGCAGTCCGTAAGGGCAGATCACCTAGTCTGTCTCGAGTGCGGCCAGAGGTTTACGATGCTGAAACGGCATCTCCGAGTCGATCATCAGACGAGCCCGGTAGAATACCGCCGGAAGTGGGGACTGCCGCCGACATATCCCGTCGTGGCCCCTGATTACGCCAAGGTACGCTCAAGACTGGCGAAGAAAATCGGCCTCGGGCGGCTACCGGGCAATACGGGCCAGAAGGGAACTCGGCGCGGAGCTCGCTGACTTGGCCTTGATGCCGGTTTTCGGCTCTATCCCTGGCCCCGGGTGAACTGGAAAACTAACGGGCTGTGAAGTTCTTCATACCGTTCGCCTCTGGATGGCGTCATTTCCTGCCTCGTCGGCAACCGGCCCCCAGGGCCGTGGCGAGCGGAGAGGACAGTGAGAGCGATTATCGGCATATGCACAATGGTAATCAGCCTCGGTCTAGCCGGGCTGGCGGTAACCACACACAACGCTCCCAATACGCCTGAACGTGGCGTGCAAGCAGCTGCCGAGGACGGCGGCCGTGCATGCCTGATTGATTACGATACGCCGTGCAGCATTCTTAGGTAGCACCAGATAGGGGTAGCTGGCTCCGCTCAGCTGACCCGTTCGCGCAATATCTAGAAGCCATTCAGTCACAGGCAATCCTCACCCCGAGAATCACCAACAAATTTTTCCTTACGTCGATACGCGAGGTCTGAACCGCTTCATATCTGGCCGGCCTCCGCGCGCCCATATCCGTCGCGTCGTCAACCGCCCTTCGGGGCCACAGCGAACGGAGGGGGCTATGAACAAATTTCTCATGCTAGTCGCCGCCGGCATGGTGGTCCTGGATGTATTCGCGCCCGTCGTCCGGGCCCAGGACTACGTCGTCAACGGCCATGCGGCATCCAAGGCTGAGGCGCAGCTACTGGAATCGTACAGCGCTCCGGCCGGCGAGTGGCGGGTCGACGGGTATGGCATCGCGCGGGTTGCCGATGAGCACGCCAGCCGGGTGGTGCAGGTCGCGGGCCCGAAGTGCTGGTATGTGCTCGACGTGAAGCTGTGCGATTGACCTGAAGCTGGTAGCCGCCCATCAGGCGGCTACCGGTTTTCACCAGCTAGGTGTTGGGGTTGTATGTCGTGATCTTCGATCCCTGCAGAGCCAAACCAGCCATGAGTCCGTTCTGCCCGAATGGAATGGCCACGACCTTGTGTGACAAGGTGGTGGTATCGAAGGACGCGCCCGCGCCTTTGTCGAGGACGACCACATTCGGGTCCGAGCCGACCGCCCATCCATCGCTCTTGTCGAGATACTGGAGCGCCTGCGGATCCATGAAGAACAGGGCGTAGCTGAACCACTCCACACCGGCCTGAAGGCCAAACGAGGCGGCTGCAATCGAGTAATAGCCGTGGGCATGGCCGTGCTGCGTCAGCACGCCCTTACCGCCCTGTCCGCCGAAGATGAATCCTGCCTTCACGATCTTCGGGAACACCAAAAAGCCGGCAGCCTTTTGGCCAAGGGTGACGGCGCGATGGTCAGTGGCATCTAGCCGCCGCAGCGCCGCGGTCGCATCCCGACTTATCTGAGACGCATCGGAATCTGCCATTGCTTCCCTTGCGCCGAGGAGCACGGCCGACGCCATAGCGGCAGCAGTTCGAACGACGCCACGTCTGGTAAATAGCATACCGGTTGGTCCTTCAAGTGATCCGAGCGGCCCGCATAGGCCAACCGGTTGAGCGGGGCAAGCGGAGGTTCTAGTCCAGCCACCAATAGATCGCCGTGCCGAGTCGCCAGAGGAAGCCGAGAAGGAGGAAGATGGCCCCGATGATGGTGATTGTGATCATGGCCGGCTCCACGGAATTTGTAGGCAATGCGAGATTTCGGAGACATTTACCCATGCGCCATCATGGAGTCGGGCGCGATATCCGGTGGGGTAATTCTCTCTGAGCCTTTGCAGACAACGATCAGCATCAATCTGAGCATCCCGCTCGGAAGGATAGACGGGATTGCAAAGATGCGAACCGCCATCCCTATCGAAGATCATGTTCTTCCAAGCCTTCGCCTCAACAGGATCGTCCGTGGCGCCGAAGTCGCTGCCGGGCGGAAGCAAGCGGACTGTCCCGCTCATGCGGCACCCGTGACGGTGCGGAGAATGGCGACAGCACGGGCGACGCCATAGGCCCTGCGGCGGCTGGGCGTGGAGCGTTTCTTTGTCTGGCGCAGGGCGGAGTAGCCACCCTTCCCGAATTTTGTAAGCAGGGCCGAGAATTCATCTTCGGAGAAGCCATGCTCGGTCATGGCAGTTTCCAGCGGGATTTTGCCATCCAGCACGTCCTCGATGAGCTTGGCCTTGTGCTGGGGATACCAGCGCTTGGAACCGGGGGCGACATACTTGTTTCCGGAGGATGGGATGATGATGGTCATTCTTGAAGCCTCCAGCTCCAGTAGAAAGGCCATGCCGGCGCGACAAGCACGGCGCCTAAAACATTATCGGCCTGGCAATCATAATAATCTGCATCCTGCTTGCATTTGTGCGATGCTCCATATGATCCAAACGTCCATATCGTCATCACGATATAACCCGCGAATGCAAGAATGATGGTTGAGGCCAAAAGCTTATCGATCATGTCACCTCACAGAGCTTGGCGATGAAGTCTCTGCCCTTCGGTGTGATTGTTATGAAACTTCTGCGCCTATCCCGATCATTGCGCATACGCTTGGCGAAGCCGAGGATGCCCAAAGTATCCACAGACCGGCTCATGCATGGGCCATGGTAGCCGAGCCGCTTGCGAGCTTCGCCCTGGTCGATCGGTTCGGCTTGTGTGGCGAGAAAGAGCAACGCTTGAAGATGGCGCACGGTGATGGGGAAGTTGTCGATTTGGGTGACAGGATTAAGGGCTTGCATGAGGGATTCAATTTTCATTGCATGTTAGATATCATGTTGGTCGATGTGGTACAAGACCGCAGCGAGCAAGAAAGTTGCGATTTTTAGAGTGATGCCTCTGCGCGTTCCTGCTGCCGCTTCTCGAATATCGCTTGCCATTCGTCAGCTTGCGTCAGTCTTCCATTGTCGCGGCTGAACCGCGCCATATGCTCGGCATCGCCGACATACCAATCCCAATGGCAAGGGAGCCAATCCTTGCGATTTAGTTCCCTGTGGCTCATGCCAAGACGCGGATCGGCGGCTATGAGATTTGCTTCAGCTTTTCCGGTGAACAATGGATTACGCGCTGCTTCGAAGCATTTGAGTATTGCACGGCGAAATGCTACCAAGTGGTTGCAGTGCTGATTCAGCTCGCTTACAAGCGGGAACCACTTCTTGCTATCGATGATATCGGTGCAAACGGCCGCCACGACATCGGGCGGATATTTTTCCAGGTCCGTATACACGTCGATCACAACGGCAATGTCTTCGTTGCTTTCGGCGCGCCTCGCCATCACTGCCTGCAATCTCCCAATCTGCTTCGCGACAAAGTCGGGTCGCGCAGATCTGTTGAAGAACTCCAGCGCATCAAAGATTTTCATCTCACAATCAGCTAGTCCGTCTAGTTGGGTTTCATAGCCAGCAACACCACTCTCGTACCCGCCATCTGCGCCGTACACATGCTTAAGCTTTTTTCTGATCGCGAGACGCGATGACCCGAAGTGTTGCACCAACAACGTCGCTAACGCCTGATCGTCCATTGGCTTGCCGCTGTTCACGCTCTGCGCGATATTTCGCAAGCTGTCTAAGACGGTTTCTGAAAGTGGCTTGCCAATCTGCCTTGAGCTTTCCCTCGCCGCGCCAGTAATCGATGAATTCTCGGCATTCCCGCTCTGCGTCAAGCCCGAGTTCGCCAGCGAGGGTAATGCATCCAATATCTGGCCTAAAGTCTGCGGGAATGGTTTTTGATGGCTGGCGTTTTGGTCTTGCATTCGAAGCTCCATCGCTAGGGGGGATTAAGGGGGTTACTTCCCCGGAAGGGGAAGTATGGGAAGGGTAAGGGAAGGGAGGCATGCCTTCGGCATTGCCGTGGGATTGCCGTGGCTCAACAGTTTTATTTGTTTTCAACCATCTAGCCTTCGCCTTGTCAGATTGGCGCTTGCTGTTCCGTTTAACAGCACCCCACTCGTCGGTGAGCCGGTGTTGGACGAGACTTCCAGCCTCAAGATCGAAGAATTGCAATATTGTCGGTTTGATCCTCGACCACTGATGCGCGTTTAGCTTGGCGTATTTTGCCAAAAGGATATCATCATTTGGGAGAGCGCGGGTTTTGGAGCGCCACATGACCATTAGAAGCAACAAATATGCGCCGTGCTCAATGGTGGAGAGGTGGGTGGTATCGCCTAGATAGGCGTCCGTCCATAACGGGAAAGCGGGAAATTCAGCCAAGATAGAACCGTAGCGCGTGCGTCTCTGGGGCAGCGGGCGGCTCCCTGCTACGGGAAGGGCCAGGCGGTGATCAAGCCGCGTAACCCGCGCTCCAAGACTGGAATGTGTATACTACCAGACTCACAGGATTTGTACAGCGCAAATCGTCGCGCCGTGCTGACTCTGACCGCCGCGCGCTGCCATTTTCTCCCGGGATCCTGTTGACCTCATATCCGGCTACCGTACAGACTGCGGGGCCGGCAAAGCCGGTTCTGGATTAAGAATACGGGGAGACAGATCAATGACCGATTTCTCGGGAACATGCTCGTCCAAATTACAGTCGCAGACCATGGCCAGCGTGCCGAGTTCTTCCGACCATCAAATGGGTTTGTCGATTATGCTGGGCCAGCACAAGTCCTCCGAACAGAAATGGAACGATGCCAAGATGACCTATGTCGGCAGCACCGACCTGGTGGACGGCAAAGGCGACCAGCGCGGCCATTTCTATAATGCGCACACGAACGGCGATACGAGCTACGGGACGTTCGATGCCAAAGTCTCAACAGGCCCGGACGCCTCCATGACCGTTGAAGGCGAATGGCGTTTCAGCGGGGGCACCGGATCCCTTTCGAAGCTCAAGGGACGTGGCGTATTCAAGGCCCGTATGACCTCGCCCACTGACTCAGAGATGACGTGGAGCGGCAGCTACGAGGCCTGATAGGCGCGGCGCGCATGGCGCAGTTTCGCATCATGCGCGTCCCCATCGATGATCGGCCCCGTCGAGTTCGGCTCGCTCGGCAGTTGGGTGACGGTGTGCTGCCCGCGCGTCGGCGGCCGGAAAACAAAAGCATAGAAAACTTATGCGCGCGGCGCGACGCTCCGGCATCCCCCACAAACCGGAGAATAGCAATGTCACACGTGACGCATTTCGAAAACCGTTCACAAGATCAGCGCCTTAGCATGGGCGAGCAGCTGATGAGGCAGATCGGTCGGGGTGAGGAAGTTGAGCTTAGCTTTCTCGTGGGTGCCCCGGCACCTCGTCAGCCACCGGAGACCGATTAACCCTTATCGACCCGATCTGGGGACGACAGCACCACCGCCGTGAACGGATGCCGACAGTGGTGCCGCAACAGCACATTTTTTGCTCAGTTTTGATAGACCCCGAAAATTGTCCCCTCGAGCACTTGTGGATCTGAAGGCAGGCAGCGACCGATCTGCGACCCGGCTTTCGCTCGGACTCGTCGTGCTTCTTCCGATGACTTATGTGCATTCTCAGGCGTGTCGAACGAACCGAACGTTCCCACGCGGCCATCGGCCAATTTTACAACCGAGTAGCGCGCTAGGCCGACGAATGCACGGATAGCGGCAGGTCCTTCACTCTCAAAAGCGCTCTTTATGTCACTCACCGACGCATTAGTCCTGTAGACACGGGCGACCCCGTGCAGCCCACCGGTCATATTCACCGTTCCCTCGGCCGCGTAAACGACGTCACCTTCCATAGTCTCCGCCAGAGCAACGCCTTTGGCGTCAGGATGGCTTTTCACCCATTCTACAGCAACTTGGTGTCCCCGCCTCGCGGCCTCCTGGCTTTCATAAGCGGAGAAGGAACCGTAACGCCCATCCGAGAACCCGATCGTTACAAATCGTATTAGGCCACCAGCAGCGGTCAGTTTGGGGAGCAGTTCTTTGTGCGCCGTTGCAGAGAGTTCGTCTCCGCTCTTCAGATCGCCGGAACTCGAGAAAATACGAACTACCACGTATGCCATCGTGTTCCTCCTGTTTGGTTCGTTCGCTCATCGAGTGAGCGTTGGATGTACCCCACGGCGAGAGAAAGGAGTCAAGGGAGTTGGCCATTGGAGATCCCAAATTGCGTCAGGACCTGGCTGGATTCCGCGTCCACGCTATGTCGTGCGCGTAGAAACGGACGGCGCCGCGGCCACCAGGAACCCATGCACCTGGGTGATTGCCGAAGCCCTGCGCGAGCGGCACAGCTAGCGCATTGTGGCCGCCCGCCTGAGTGACCATCGGACCATCTTGGTTGAGCGTGGCCGCGCCAATCGGACCCGGGCGCACGATGGCGATATGACCAGGCTTCCTCGGATTTGGATTTTCGAACACCGCCATCACCAACTTGCCGCGATTAGCTTCGGTCTGTGCGGCGGAGACACCTGATAGCATACGCCAACCATCCGCCTCAGCTTCGGAGCTCCGTAGCCAGCCCATTTGGGCATTAGCCAGTAGGATTTGACTGTGCTGCGGCGGCCGCAGCAGATAGACGCCTAGGCGCATCGCCGCGCTGGCCGCGAACGCCGAGCAATGGGTATGCGCGCCAGTGCCAGCGGGCCACGCTTCGATTGCGGCCCCGGTCTGCCAATCCACCCTGAAGCCGGACAGCCAGAGATGATCAACACCGGTATCGTCGAGGAACTGGCGCAACCGTTCGCCGTCCATCGTGACCGGGCCACAGCACGGCGGTTCAGCTCGCGCGATGGCTGGCCAAGCGACGAGCGCCATCAGTAGAACCCGACGCTTTAGGGCCCTCCCTGTTTCCAGGTTTGATTTGATGGAACTCATAGCACCTGCTAATCGTCAGGGTGCAACTTCTTCCTATCTTCGGCGTCCAGGGCGTCTACAAGAATCTTGTGCCACACCTTCTCGGCGTTGCCCGATGAAATCTCCTCATCGTCCGACCTCAGCCTGAAGACCAGATTATATTTGTTCGTGATGTTCCGCCGCGACGAAGTCCAATCCACAATGGTGAACGCGTCCAGATCGGGGTCGACTGCCACAGGTGTCGTCGCGATCTTGATATCGGACGATCTATTCGTCCCTTTTTTGATCGTCGCTAACGCCGCATCGATCCGTTTCTTATCGCCTTGCAGGGTAAAGTGGACAATTTGGTTCGGTTCATTCGTCGCCTCGCCTGCCAGGTTATATTCGATAGCTCGCTTCATAACCAAGGCGCGGAACCCAACCTGCTGGTCATTACCAGAGACGGTTGCATCAATAGCTTCTTGCTTGGCCATAGCTCTGCCTCCCCGCTGAACCCTGAGACCATAACCCATACCGAGCGGTGAGTCAGCTTCTGGCTTCGGTAGGGACCACTCCATTCGTCACTGAGATCGATCCATCCCCCTGCGCAACTCAACATGATGCACCCTGGCGCGTTTTGAACGCGCACTGACCGGTTCATTCTACCGTGCGATGTTGGGTCGGTGGCGGTCTCTGCCACACGACGAAGGCATGATCCGGGCACCAGGACGTGCCTTTTTCCGCTGGGCGACCGCACATAAATCCAGCCCTGCCATCGGACGCCGCGATGAACCGGCATTCCCTCTCCCTGATCACCGAGATATGGACGCCGTCGGCAACATGGTCGCTACGGAGGCGCCGGGGCGCGTAGGATGGCATCAGAGCCTCTCCGCCATCTTGTATTCATAGACTGCGAGCGGGCCGGACGGCCGGGGCTTATTATCAGGGATATGGCCTGGCCGACGTCCCGTCTTGATCAACCGCTTTTCGACCATGCCGAGCTTATAGAGATTACGAAGCGTCATGGTGACGAGGAATAGCTCAATGTCCTCATCAATTTGCTCCAGCATGGTTTGGATTTCCTGAACTGTTTGCCAGCAAAACCGGGGCAGATTGGCTTCCATCAGCGCCCTTGCGGAAGTCTTTCTCTCTCCTCGCTGGCTAGTTCCCTTACGCATTATAGCGCTAGATCGGATTTAACCTGCAGGAGGACGTCCGTCCGGCGGCGAAAAACATCCCCTGCCGGGATGCGGCTTACCTTCCAGCCCTGGCTGATAAGCCAGCGGTCCTTGCCGGCATCATATGGTTCCTGCCTATCATGAGCTTTGCCGTCAATCTCATAAATTCGCCTGTGAAAGTCGAGCGCGAAGTCCGGCACGCAGTACGACCCAGTGCGGTATAGAATCACCTGATACCTGAATGCATGTGGGTCACACGGCGCAGGCAGATGTACCGGGCGCAACCCAAGCTGGCGGAGGATCGTGGCGAACCGCAACTCGGCGGGGTTTTGTTTGGCGATTTGCTCAGCCCTGCATTGCTCGGCTTTGCGTTGGATGTCTTCGGTGGGCTGAGTTTTGTAGGGCTTGAGCGGATTATCATACAGCTTGAAGCGCGCCTTACGGGCAATGGGTCTTTGCGGTGACCGGCGCTTGATCGATTTCGGAAACTTCAGGCCGGACGATTTATCTTTCTCATAGAACACGGCCATGATGGCCACCAAGGCGGCGAGAAGGAGGGGAAAGGTCAAGTTTGCTGCGTGTCCAGCATAGCTTTCTCACAAAGCATGTGTATCTCTGTCGACACAGTTTCTTTGCTTGATTTGGCGCGTTTCCTAAGAAAGCGTAAAACTTCTTCTGTAGTACGAAATCGCAACGGCTTGCTGCGGCGTCTTTCTGGGTTCATTTGGGAGTCTCGCAAGATTGTTGCGTTTTGCTGAGTGCCTACATTTTGGGCTTGCGTCGCGTTGAAACTGTATATACACTTCCTACGTTAAGTTGACAAGTGGATTTTGAACCATCTGAAACGCGCCTCTAATCTCAGCTACTCCAATGACTGACGCTGCAAAACATACGCCCGGCCCATGGTCTTATGACGGCGAAGATATCGATAGCGATGCCGCGCATCTAGTAGCCGAGGAAATGGGACTGTCACACGACGGCTATGAAATCTTTTCGGTCGATGCAACTGGCGATGTTAATATGCCGATTGGCACAGCTCTTAATGAGGAAGATGCACGACTCATCGCCGCCGCTCCGGATATGGCAGAGGCTTTGCAGCGTATCGCATCCGATGCCAGCGTAGGTGATGATGCGCAGAATAAAAATGACCGGCCATCGGAAATAGCACGCACCGCCTTGGCGAAAGCAGGTATCGCATGACCGACGCTTACACCAAAGCTCTCGCTGCTGTCCGTGCCCTGCCGCTTCCCCGGCATGCGCACGACTTCCGCTACGGTGACGTTGTCTATCTGATCGACAGCAATTCTCCGATGAAGATTGTCGGCTTTCATCAGGAAAATGACGGCCCATTCATGGCCCGGTGTTTCAAGATGAGCGATTTCCGCCAAACCACCATGGAATACGACGTAGCGAAGCTGCGCCGGTTCGCAACCCACCCGCCACACGGAGGAATACAATGATCATCAAAATCACCTTCGCCATTCAATGCGCCAGCATCATCATGGCTTTGCTCATCGCCTACGAATACCACGATGCGAAGGCCGCGAACGCCGCAAAGCTTGCCGCCGCCATAGCTCAGGCGAATGACGAAGCATGGGAGCTGGCGCAGAACAAGGACTATCAATACGCCATCTATCAAGAACAGGTTGCCCCTTACACCAAGGCCATCCCGGCCGCGACGCTGAAGGAGATCAAGGCGAGGGCGCGGTGAAGCCGATACTCAAACTCAAGCCCCGCAGGAAACCTGCCTACATCAAGATCGACCAAGTCCTATACCGCAGCTTACGGGAAGTTTTTACCCAGTTATGCGTAGCGATTGTGAATGCTGAATTGCAATACAGAGAAGAGAGCCGAAATGCCGCCAGAGAATGACCTGCCAGACGGCATTCACTTTGGTCTTGATGAAGACCTTTATCATGAGCTGCCCATGATATCTGCGCACGACGTTAAACAGCTTCTGATAAGTGGCCCCGACTATTGTGAACACAGCCACATGAACACGGAGCCGGACGAGGAGCCAGAAGAAGATACCTTCCATCGCATCCTTGGCCGGGCCTATCACACTCGCATCCTTGAAGGTAGCGAGTCTTTCGCTGCCAGATTTGCGGATAAGTTCGAATGCCCGAAAGACGCCCTGGACACGAACGACGAGCTGAAGGACGAGCTACGCAAGCGTGATCTGGCCGTTGGCGGGAACAAGAAAGACCTCATAGCGAGGCTGCTTGCAGATGATCCTAGGACAAAGATCAAAGCTGTGCTGGAAGCCGATTATCTGAAACAACACGATGGCAAGGACTTCCTTGATCACAAATACATCCGCCGCATACACCGTGCAGCGGCGATGATTGAGTGCCATCCTGGGATCAGAAAGTGCTTTCTTGGTGGGTTTCCTGAGGTCACAGTCATTTGGACTTCTGATGGCGTGAGGCGCAGGGCGAGGCTCGATTACCTGAAGCCGGCTGCTATCACTGACCTCAAGTCATTCGCTAACAAATTCGGCAAACCGGTTAACGAGGCAATCACTCTCGCCTTCGCAAACGCCAAGCATCACATTCAAGCTGAGTATTATACCGACGCCGCCCATGCTGCTGTCGGTCACGCCAAAGACGGTAAGATCACCGTGCATAGCGGAGCGGCGCCCACGAAAGAATGGCTCGATCTTCTGGCGTCGCGTCAAGGCGATCACGAGTTCTTTTTCGTATTCCAGAAAACCGATGGGGCGCCGGTCGCACGGCACAAGAGCTTCCAATGCCCCGGCATGCGCGGAGCCGCGCGCCGACAGATCAATGAAGCAATAGCGACCTATAAGCAATTCATCGAGGTGTTCGGCAACGATACGCCTTGGGTCGATATCACCGAACTTGAGGACTTCCACGACGAAGACTTTCCGCCATGGGCCGCTTAACTAGGAGGATGCATGAATGAGGCAAAAACAGAAGAACAAATAGACGCAGAACGAGCAGCGCAGATAGCTGCAATGCCTCCGGCTGGACAAGACCCGCAAAGCGAGAACCCGCCGCAGTCTGTAGCATTGCCGGGGTCGAAGCGGGAAAAGCCCCCGATTCTCTCCGGCAGCCGAATGCAGCCGATCATCCCCAAATCCTACGAGGATGCCTATCGCATCGCCACCGGGTTTGTAGCTGCTGGCATGGCGCCCGATAGCTACCTCGTTAAGCGCGATAAGGCCGGCAACATCTCGTCGGATGGGATTTCTGATCAGCAAGGCACCATCGCGCGCGTGGCGCTCGGCATCATGAAGGGCATGGAGATCGGCCTGGCACCCGTGACAGCTATCAGCACTATCATGATAGTCAACAACCGCACTAGCGTATGGGGTGACGGTGCGCTTGCGCTCATTCAGAACAGCGGCAAGTTGGAATGGATCAAGGATGAACAGGAAGGCGACTGGGCCAAAGGCGCGCAAGGCGCATTCAAGGTCACAGTCACCGCCAAGCGCATCGACAATCCGGAAACGATTGTTCGCAGCTTTGGCTTCGATGATGCAACCAGAGCAAACCTAATCGGTAAACGGGGCCCCTGGTCATCAGGTTATGGGCCTCGCATGTGTCTGATGCGTGCGCGTGCGTGGGTGCTCCGCGATGGCTTCTCAGATGTGCTTAGTGGCCTCGGGATTGTCGAAGAGATACGGGATTACGAGACAGAGGGAGCGCGCAACCGCTTGGCGCCGGACGCATCCGCGCTCGATGTCGGTCTCATTGAGTCCCAAAACCAAGGAGAAGCCAATGCCCAGCAATCCTAAAGACCCGAAGGAAATGGACGCCGTCCAGATCGCACGACGCGTGAAGTTCCTGAAGCGACGCATGGCTAACGATAAGGCCGAGGCTGACATGCTGACCGAACACCTTATCGCCGATCTCAGAAGCTCACGCAGTTAAGCTGAATAGCAAACCCGCATCCAAGCGGGAGAAAGAAGCCGTCCATGCCCACGTTGAAAGATATAAAGCGCGAAGTTTGTCGAGAATGGAAAATCACCGCCGCTGAGATTTCAGGCAACAGCCGCGAATACCGAGTTGCACATCCAAGAGCGATCTTCGTCGCACTTGCGCGCGGGATTATCAAGGCTTCTCTCACACGAATTGGCCGTGAATTGAACGGACGAGATCACAGCACGATCAGTCATCTTGAGCGGCGTGGCAAAGAGCTTGTGCGCAGCAATCCCGAATACCTCAAGAAGGTTCACAGCATTCGAGAAGCACTACGCAGCACACTTTAACAACCAGCCAAGGAGAAGCTATGCCGAAAAAGAAACACGATAAGCCAGAGACGAAGGAAGCCATCGACGTTCAAGCCACGACACTGGCGGGCGATATTCGGGACGAGATTCTTGGCATTTTCAAATCGCACGGAGACTGGAAGCACCTGAAGGAAGCTCAGCAACGCGACATCGCAGCTGGTGCTACCGACGTTGCAGACCGCGCCGTTTCCCGCATGGCGAACATCATAGCCGGAAGAGGCTTCAAATCCATCCACGCCACGCTTGCCAGTGTCATGGTCAAGGATGGCCTCAAGCTCGTCCTGACTGCCAGCAAGGGCGTGGAGGGCCGCGGTGACTTGCTCGACCATCAAGGCAACGGCGTGACCGTCGTGATCAAGGACATCAACGCTTATCTCGGCCAGCGCAGCGAGCCTGATATCCAGCGCGACGAACCCACGATGTTCGACGAAGAGACTGGCGAAATCGACGAAGATTAATCCAACGATCAACCACCAAAGGGAGGCAACAATGGCATCACTTAATCGCGTAAGTCTGATAGGAAACCTTGGAAAAGACCCGGAGGCAAAGACTGTCGGCGACGGCAAGCTTGTGACGTTCTCCATGGCCATGACGGACGCATGGACAAGCCCCGCTACCGGCGAGCGCCAGGAACGCACCGAATGGGCCAACATCGCGATCTGGAATGCTGCTCTCGGCGAAGTGGCAATGGATTTCCTCAGGAAGGGTTCCCGCGCCTTCGTTGAGGGACGGCTTGAAACCCGCTCATGGGAAAAGGACGGCCAGAAGCACTACGCGACCGAGGTCGTGATCCGTCCCTACAACGGCCAGCTCATCCTGCTCGACAAGGCCGAGCGGCCAACGGAGCAGCCACGCCAACGCCGAGACCGCGGTGCATCTCCACACGAAGGCTAAGGGATTGCCCTTTCGGCGATCTCACATTGGCAGACGCGGCGATCAACAAAGCCGAGGACGCATGACCAACGACAAATCACAAGCCACGACTGGAAGGCTATGAGGAACCATTACGAACCAACTGAGTGGGATTACTTTTGGTCAGGCTTCTGGCGACATCCACTACGGTCGATTCGAACGATGGTTATGCGCCGACGGATAAGGAGCATGGTCAGGCGCGAGATGCCCAAGATTTTATCGGACATTATGGGCCGACGCAGCTTCTGTCGGTTGCCTGATGAAAGCGACGGAGCCTTCAGAGAGCGCATACGGAAGAGAAACTACTCTCAAGGAGAGCAAGAGTGAGCGACTATACCAACGACCCACACATTGAAGAGGGCGACCTTGCGATAACCGTCGGCAATGACCGGCGAGGAACCGTCGGCGTGAATGCGACAACCGGGGAGGTGCCGTTCGTATTCCGATCATGGCAATACCCAGCAGAGGCAGACGTCGAGATACACATAACCAGAGAGGAAGCTATTGCGCTTGGGCGTTGGCTCATCCGCAAGGCCGGAGGCCCAGCGCCATGATGAAGCACGAATCCCATACCACACTCGGTACCATTCCACCAAGCGCAAGCGTTTATCGAAGGTGTGATGGCGACAGCATGAGCGATTCGCACTATCCGATAAAGCTACCCTTCGATTCCGACTAGCGCCCACAAATCAGTCAGCAGCTTCCGGACTATGGAACCTTGGGTGTCTGGCGTCGGATCGTGTAATACCATCCGAACATGGCGCTCATCGTCGTGGACGCGGTCGGTGAATTGATTGATATAGCCCGTCATGCGTTCAGGCGGACGCGTCAAACACATGTTCCGCAGGCCGACAACGCCAACCTCAATTTCGTATGGCGGATCGATGCCTAGTTCATTCCCAGCGACCTGAACGGAATTTTCGAGACACTGGCGCAGCAACCCATCCACATTCCCCATTCTTACGACATCTTCGCCAGCGTATGGCTGCCAGTAATCGCGGGTGATCGCCCATATCTCGCCATTTTTGTGAAGCTGCGTCATTGCAAGCGGCATGAGATAAGCGCCATCCCTTTCGTATGAAAGAGCGCCATATTTATTGCAGTAGAAATGTGCACTACCGAAGGTGCGCGTCATCAGCCGCACCCGGCGCAATTCCTGAATGTTCATCAGCTTGGTGAAAGAGAACGGCTCCATGCGTGGCACTGTCGGGATAAGCCGCAGATAAAGAGCGCGAGGTTCATCGAAGAAGTATTCAGAATATTCGCTTCTGTTCTCATGGATCGGGTTGTCCACTGAATATCGCGCCAGGACTTCCCCCGGCTCCCAGAAGAAGGCGCGGTTGGTGGTGGATTTGATCGGTTGGAACTTGGGCTCGGCTAGGGCAGACCCCCGGCCTAGGGTGACGAGGCATGCGCGCAGAGCCGAGACCAGCATCCCGACCAGTTTCGCCTTTTCAGCCTTGCGCTCATCCGCGCTGGCATCTGGAGCGAGCTTGTATTGGATGGGGCTGCCCTTGTGCTGCAGATCGAACGGAAGATCGCTCCGATTGCCGTAATGCGTGTTCTGGACCAGCAGGATCAGCTCGTCGGTGACGGCCCGGACAGCATAACCATACTCAATGGCCACGTTCGAGTTGATCAGCTTTTTCACTGGCGGCTCGCCATCGGTCGGATTGAGCCGGGTTAGTTCTGCGACCGGCGTCACATCGGCGATGAAGACATCGGCCTGGTCGATCTTCCTGAAAATCACATCCGCAATGGATGGCGTACCGGAGACATCCTTCCTGTCATGATCGAGGTGGATCGATTCCCGGAGATCGCGCTCATATGGCTCCTCGACCCCCGATGGCACCTTAACCCGTCTTCGCGGATTCGCGGGTTTTTCGGTTCGGCACCCGTTGCCGATCAATGAGTTGGCCGGAAAGGTCTGCACTACAGCAGGTGGCGAGTGACGGAGCCGGTGGCGATGCGGGGTGGTGGCTGTGGTGGCAATTGGAGCCTGAGCTGCTGGATCAGGAGCCTGAGTTCCGGCTCCGGCTGGGTGTAGCGGGTCAGCAGCAGCTCCCGCCCGTCGGTCGTCGGCAGATGAACATCGATCATCTGGACGGCGGCAAACTTTTCGAGAGCGCTCCGCGCAGTCAGTCCTGGCGCCAACGCATGCAGGCGACGCTGCAGCGTGATCTGCAGACAGTAGGCCAGGAACGCTATGAAAATATGAGCTTCGATTCTGCGCTCTTCCTGATGGAAGACCGGGCGAATCGCCAGATCGCCTTTCAGATTCTTGAATGCCTCTTCGACGGCAACGAGCTGGGTATAGTATTGCCACAGCAGCGCGGGATCGTTCTCGGTGAGGTTGGTCCGCAGCAGATAGCGTCCTTCGCGCCGCCGGATCCGCCGCAGCTTCTGGCGGTTGAGGGTGTAGACGAACATGGAGCTTTCCTTGTCCATCTCGATATCGACCAGGCGCCATGCGGTGGGAGCGCGGGACCGTGCCGCGCCCAGCTTCATCAGCATCTCCTCGCGCGGGATTTCCATTGCGGCCAACTCCCGCAGCCTCTTCCACAGCCACTTCAGTTGGCGACTGCGCATCGCGCGTTCCTTGCTGGCGCGATCGACGCTCTCTGCGTACACATAAAGTTCGTCGTCCTCGGCCAGTAGTTTGACCTGGACACCCGCGCGGGCCTTCTGCCAAGGCTTGGTCAGGAGTTGCTTCTCCAAACGCGACAGACGCCCTTTCGGCGTTCCCACCAGATACTGCACCGGCGGATCGCTGCCGCGCATCTCCGCCAGCACCGCTTCGGTCGGAATGCCGCGATCCATCACCCAGACGCGCCGCGCGCGGCCGTACTGCCGCTCGATCCTGGCCAGGAACATCCGCAGCGTCGTGCAATCCGCCGTGTTGCCGGGCAGCACCTCGTAGGCCAAGGGCAGACCGTCCGTGGTGACCACCAGTGCGATCACCACCTGCGGGCAGTCCGGCCGCTTGTCGCGGCTGTAACCATGGCGACGCTTGTCGCCCTCCGCCACGTCCGAAGCGTTGATCTCGAAGTACGTGCTGGTCAGATCGTAGAGCAGCACATCGAAATTCGCACCGAACAGGTCGCGCCAGCGCGCCATGAGATGTGAAGACAAATCCGCTTTGTGCCGCAACAGAAGGTCATGGCAGGCGTAAAGCTTGTGCGCCTCTGCCAATCCGAAGTCGGCCTCCAGCAGGTCGGCCATGGCACTCTTGCCGAACCAATCGCGATGCAGCTTCCACTCGCTGCCCGGCGCGATCAGCCGGTACGAGACCAGCACCTGCAGGACCTGATCCCATTGCGTGCCTTTGCGGCTCGGGGGAAGCCGGTCGGCCCAGAACCGGTCGAGTTCCAACTCCCGCCACAACTGCCCGGCGAGCCAACAGGCGCCCCATTGGCGCGGCCGGCATAGCCGCATGTCCGACAGGCGAAGTTGGACGACCGACGTGTCGGGCGCGATGCCGGCGCAGCGATCTTCGGGGAACAGCGCGAGTGTCCGCGGATGTCCCGCGTCGTCATCGAGTACCTCGATGGCCTTGCGCCACACCGCAGCCTGCGAGGAATTGATCTCCCCCAAGTACAGAACGTGACGCTGCACGACTCGGCCACCTGCAACTCGCTTGTTCTCGACCACACTCCAATAGTCGTGCGTCTTGCCGTCTTTCTTGCGTGGGGTCTTTCGCAGAAACATGACCCAACGAATCTAGCGGTGGGAATCTGCGCCTGGGAATAGGGTAGGTCTTCACTACAGCCGATTTCCGCCATTCTCAAACAATACTCTCCACAGATATCAAATACTTATCAAAGGCTGCGAGGCTGAAATCGGTGCATCAGAGAGGCGAATCCGCGAAGACGGGTTAAGCAGCTTAATGGCATCCGCTAGGGCTTCGCGCACGAAATGCCGTCCGGTCTTGCCGTGGGTATCAGCCTGCCATGACCAGAAGACTTTCATGACGGCTAATTTAGGTGTGTCGATTCCGGTATCAACCGCCCGTGATGCCCTCCACGGCTCGTGCTGTCCCGTATCGTGCAGATGACATCATGCCGCGAGCGCAGCGGAGCCAAGTATAGCCGCGGTGACGGCACTGAACTCCAGCCTCGGCTAGCCAAACAGTCACCCGCCCGAGACCTGGAATTGAACGATATTAACCCCAGATCAGGCACCATGTGCGGACGCTACGCCAGTTTCCTCCCAGCGGAGGCTATCGCCAAGATCTTCGACACGGTGAACCCGCTGCCGAACCTGGCGCCGACCTGGAATATGGCACCGACCATGGACGCGCCGGTCGTTCGGCTTGTTGACGGCGATCGGCACCTCGACGCCCTGAAGTGGGGCCTGGTGCCCTACTTCACGAAGGATCTGAAGAAGGCGCGCAAACCGATCAATGCTCGCTCGGAGACCATAGCCAAGTCGGGGATGTTCAAAGCTGCCTTCGCCGAGCGCCGGTGCCTTGTGCCCGCTCCCGCCTATTACGAGTGGCGGGACGATCCGGACGGCAAGACGCCATTTGCCGTGGCGCGCATCGACGGCGAGCCAGTCGTCTTCGGGGGCATCTGGGAAAGATGGAAATCCCCGGAGGGCGAGGCCCTACAGACATTCGCCACCATCACCATCGATGCGAACCGGCAGCTGGCCGGGATACAGGACCGCATGCCAGTGATTATCGAGCGGGATGATTGGCCGCTCTGGCTCGGCGAGGCCGAAGGTGATCCCGGCTCCCTTCTTCGCCCGGCACCCGAGGACGTCCTGCGGATCTGGCCGGTCGGGAAAGCGGTGGGGAAGGTCAAGAACGATGGGCCGGAGCTGCTCGAACCGATAACCGTTGCGGAACCGACGCTACTTTGATGCGAGCGTCACGCTTTCCCTAGGGACGATTTGCGATCTTGCGCGCGTCAACATGGGGCGCGGCACAATGCCTGACGATATTGTCTCGCTGGAGGATATGCTCGCCATTGAGCGCGTCGCCCAGGAGCTCTGGGAGCAGGCGACCAAACGCAGTCCGGCTGAATGGCAATCTGTGAGCGCCCTCGCCAAGCAGGCATGGCGTAACCGCGCGCAGATAGAGGTCACCTTCTGGCGCAAGTCGGTAGGCGCGCCCTGACCGGCCCCTTTCTTATTCTGCAACAAAACTCCGTGTATGCGGAGCGGCAGCCCGTGGTCGGGCGTTTCCCCCTTGTTCTCGGGGAGTGCCCAAATGCGGTTCCGTTTCCTGGTCGTTGTCGCCATGTTGGCCGCCTGCGGACCGAGGCTGCCGCCTCCGAACAGCGCGGAAGCGCAATATGATGGGCAGCAACGGGCCGTGCAGGTTAGGGTCAGCAGCCTTCAGCCACCGACGGGCGTGGCTTTGGTAGCGGCTGATGGGACCCGCTATCCGGCCGCAGGCATCGCTCTCGTGAGCGGGCCCCATGTCCTCTACAACCCCCCGCCCTCCATCGGCATCGGGATCGGCGGCTTTGGCTTCTCAGGATGCTGCAGCGGCTTTGGCTCGGGGCTAGGCATCGGGGCTCCCGTCGGACAACCTACGCCGGCCGAAATCAGCGATCAGTATGTCGCCTCAGCCCTGATCCCGTCGCCGCCCGACTACGCAGCCAACTGGAGCCGATACCACGTCGAGGTCTCAGCCGGTGGGCAGGCCATGAATATTGCCGCCCCTCATCCTGCGGGGTGAGCTCGATCGAGAGCATGACAAGATGCGTGGAAATGCAGAGGCGATCGCCCTTCAGCCAGCAGCGATTCCTACCGAGACCTCCTGCGGGACTAGGCCGCTTTGCAGGGCATAAACGCTTTGATCCCCAGTGCGTGCTACTTCTCGTTCTACGTTCGTTAGATAGCGCAAATAAATTTCGGTCGTCGTGACTGACGAATGACCGAGATGCCTTGAGAGATGATAGATATTCCCTCCATTCTGTAGCCATCTGATGGCGAAGCGATGCCGGAGATCATGGACACGGAAGCGGCGAAAGGAACGATGAGCTTTCCTCTCCGCCGCCACCACACGCCTCATCACGGCCCCAAAGGCGCTGGCGAAGTTCCCATAAGGCTTGCCGCTACGGGAGGGAAACAGGATGCCCCGCTCCGCTCCGGCAGCCAAGGCGCCCGTGGCGTCCCCTGCGGGGGTGATCCAGTCCACCGTTCTGGGACGGCTGGTTTTCGTTCTCAGCAGCATGATCTGCTTGCGCTCGTGGTTCACGTCGTTAGCTGTGAGGGAGACGGCCTCCATCTCTCGCATCCCGGTCTGGTCGAGGAGCCGCAGCACCTTCGCCATGGCCTCTGGCACGGCCTGCAGCACGATCTCGAAATCAGCCTCACTTGGCGGCTCGATAGGCTCCCGGCGCTCCCGAAGCACCACTGAGCGATCATACATGCGCACCGGGTTGTCATCCCGCCAGCCCCACGAAACGCATGCAGCGAGCAGGCGAGAAAGAGCCGTCAGGTCTCGCCGAATAGTTGCATTGCTTACCGTGCGCGTCCGAGATGACACGTATTCCGAAATCCGTGCGGTAGTGATGTCGCCAACTCGAAGGTTTCCGAACACGGGATCGAGCTTGGCGATGCTCGAAAGATAGCGTCGGGCGACAGCGGGTTTGACGGATCGAGGCAAAACCTCCACCGACCACCTAACGACCGCCTCTTTGTAAGATGGGCTGTCAGCACCGCCTACAACCGTGCGCTCAATCTTGAGGCGCCACGCTTTGAGCCGGAGGGTCGCTTCGCGGCGATCACCCGTGCGTAGGCTTCGGCGATGTTCTCGTCCGGCGATACGCAATCTGCCCCAATAGACGGCGCCCCTCTGATAGAGATAACCGGGCTTCGACATGCTTCACGCTCTGCGGCTCTGATCCAAGCATGCAGCCCTTCTGCGGTGCATGTCCAGCGCCCACCGAGTTTTGCCGCCGTGGGTATCTTGCCCTCCGCCATTAAAGTTTGAATCTGCGGTTGTGATCTGGGCCGCTTGCGAGGGGCGAATACGTTGTGATGGTAGATCAGGAGAAGCCATAGGCGTAGCCAGAGCAAGTGATTCTGATAATGTTCTTATTGGGACGATTCTATACTTTTCGCTTGTTACGGTCAATACATTTTGATATTATACACATATGAATAACGCTGATTGGCATATTTCACTATTCGCACCGATGGTCTGGCGAAAGACTTTCAAGGTATGGTGTGCAGGGCACGGATACACCTTCACCGATCTTGTGATGGAAGCTTTGCGCGACATTGCCAAGAAGAAGGGGATCAGGTTGCCATCATGAAGCGCAAGCCGCAGAAGCCCCGCCGCCGTGTCAAATGGCCAGCCGAGCAATGGAAAGCAGATGCCCGCGTTGAGATCGATGTCGTCCTCCGCCAAGACAACGACCCCGCAAAAATCCACATCACGACGAAGCGGGATCACACGACCGCTGGCGATCCCCAGAAGCCGAAGCCGCTAAGCCTGACACCAGAACAGCTCGCGGCATCGAAAGCAAACCTAGAAGCCATCCGCGATGGAGTGAAGAAAGCAGCGGCCGGCGAGAAGCTGGAGGTAACGCCGGAGCCTGATAGCCCATCTGACGGGACGCGCCCGGAACCTCCCGAATACATCCGTGTCGAACCAGAGCCTCTGACAGAAGCTGAGATCAAGGCGCTCACGAACGATGACGAGGACTGGTTCGAACAGGTCGAATACGTCTGCGAGAAGATCGGCATCTTTGGATGCTTGCGCTGGTTTTTCCGCTTTGCTGGTGGAGGAGCAGGGCTTGTCACCGTCTATTGGATGGTGAAGCAGGCGATGTCACAATGAACCCGTATAAATCCCGCGTCATAACCATCATCGTTGGCATGGCCGCTCTGGTCCTCATTGCGGCTTGCTCGGGATGCTCCGACCAGCCCAGCATCTACGGTGCAGCTAACGACACCAAAATATCCACATGCGATGCTCAAGGTTTGCCACACAGGAAAACCTACAGCTACGGCGGTTGGGTGGCAGATTGTGCAGAACCACTGCCCGAATAAAAGTCGTTGAAAACCCTTCCCCGGCACCTTGACCGAAATCCCGCCGCGCCGACGATGGAGGGATGAAACGCATCGCCACCACACTGCTTCTGCTCTCCTGCCTATATACCGATATTGCTCTTTGGGCATGCAAGCGCGCCACGGCTGAGACCAGAATATACGTGCATCCGATATGTGTAAGCCCAGGTTCTTGTGAATACTGGGAACTTGGTTTTTTGGATGAACACGGCCAGTTCCATTTCATGCAGCGAATGCACCAGCAGGATCTGAAGGACTTTCTTCAAAAGAAGATCATGGATGGCACGCTCAGGCTTGCACAATGAGCGATCCAATCATCAATGACTTTGCCGCTCGCATGAGCAATGCGAAAATCGCCCAAGCCCTAGAGTTTATCGCTTCCCGCCTTCATTCCGAACTGGCGCTGGCCATCATGACAGAAGCCGCGAAGCGATTGCGTGGCGAGCCGGAGCCGCACTTCGCCGTTCCATTGCCCGATCTTCCGCCGCTTGAGGTGCATGCAGCGCCTGATGCCGGTTCAACGCCCATCGTTCTTGTCGATCAAATTGCTTACGAAGCCATCACCAAGGCGCGATGAACCCGGACGATTGGGTGGCCGAGCGCAGGCTCCGGAACGGCGGCTTGCGCATACGTCACTTGCCGACACGATGCGTATTCGAAGTCTGGGTTGATGGAAAGGAAGTGAGGGTATTGCTCCGCCAAGGTGCTGCAAGCACTGCGCTATTCGAGGAGGCTAAGCAGTGGTTTCTACAGTTCGGGAAGGACCAATTGGACTTGTTGTAAGGAAACCTCGGTGTTTATGATATCGCTTCCACGGCATCGGGTTGATCGTCGTCTTGTGCGGGTTCGTCCTTCACGGCATCGGCTACCGCCTCTATGACCACGTTTGCAATCCGCTCCGATGAGCCCAAAAGATGCATCTCGATCTTTATGGCCGTCTCGAAGACCATATCGAGGTGAAGCTCGCGCATGTTCTTCCCTTCCAGCTTATATTGCTGATAGAGGGCGCCGTCTTTGACGGTGTTAATGTCGTGGTATTTCATGGCCATGTTGAGAGCGATAGCCGCTATGCCGTGAGACGTAGCAATGCGGGTGCCTCCAACGTTTTCGAGGCCATCCATCATATCGCCTTTGGTTTCTTCCACTTGTTCTGTCATGGCATTTTCAGGGGGGGGTTTGAGTTACCTTGATTCGTCGGCTGATGGAGTCCTACCACTTGCGCATCGCCCGACAACGCGTTTGCCGTTATACGCCGCCGTCATGCTTCACCTTCGCTTTTCCCGACCAACTCTCCGATGAGGTGTTGATTTCCCATTTCGAGATTAGCGCAAACGATCTTCAGAGCCCTATCCTTCGTCATTGTGCGCTGATCTTGGAGGGCGATGATCTTGCCAAGCATATTGCTGGCAACCGCAAGAAGCTCTTCCGAAGACAGATTATATTTATCCGTCTGCCTCTTCAAGAAGGCCGCTAACTCCTGATAGGCAATTTCATGCTCAGGCTTCGCGATGCGAACGCTCATGTCCCCACCTTCTCGTCGGTTCCGTCCCACACGAACTCGCCATCCTCTCCCACAGGGAAATGCTTGCTGCATCCACAGCAGAATGTGCCGCTATAGAAATACGGATCGCGGGCATAGGTCTCAGCAAGCGTCTGACCCATCGTCGTCACAACGCCGCATTTCAGGTGCTTGTATGACCGGCGCACGGGCCGCACGAATCCTTTGGCCCGCTCTTCCTCGGCGAGCACGACATAACCTTGCTGCATACCAGTTTTCGGATCGATGTTCCGATGCTCAGGATAGACCTGCGTTCCGTCTGATAAGGTTGTGCGAGGCTTCTCGGGCATAGGCTAATCAGTTTCTCTGGCGAACTCCGCGCCGGTCGGGGTTTGAGTTACCTTCACGAGTTTTAGAGGGTAGTCGTAATGCGGCCATGGGTGGAAAGAAACCAAAGGCGATATGATGGATGGCCTCGAA
>Ga0206987_1024_pt1 | contig 37432 bp, 29 predicted proteins | sample Alteio_BWMinCont_11_FD_153281 | JGI IMG/M metagenome (GOLD analysis project Ga0206987, IMG submission 153281) | Enriched cells from forest soil in Barre Woods Harvard Forest LTER site, Petersham, Massachusetts, United States -... | ecosystem: Environmental > Terrestrial > Soil > Temperate forest >... | reverse complement strand
CAGCATGGGCAGAGGCCGCAGCGCCAGGCCGCCATCAATGGTGATGTCGGTCCCGGTGGTGTAACCGCTCAGCAGATCGGAGAGCAGCACCACGGCGGACGCGCCGCACTCATCCGGGTCGCCAAACCGACGCAGGGGAATCTCCGCCTTCAGTTTGGCTTCAATATGCGCGGGGATGCCCGACGTGAGCCGCGTGGGGTAGTGGCCGGGAGTCAGCAGATTCACGCGAATGCCGAACGGCGCCAGCTCAATGGCCAGCGTTTCCATCAGCATCTTCAATCCCATTTTGGATATCCGGTACGATGATTCCCGGTAGGCCGGCACATACCGCACGGTGGAGTTCACCACCAGAATGCACCCGGAGCGCCGCGCGATCATATGCTTTGAAACCTCGCGGCTTGCCCACACGCACGAGGTCAGGTTGGTGTTGATCGTGCTGTAAAAAGCCTCGCTGGTGATCTGCGTGATCGGTTGATGCCACGCCCGCGCCGAATTGTTCACGAAGAGGTCGATGCGGCCCAGCTTTTCCAGGGCTTCGTTCACCATGCCCACGGCGCCCGCTTCCGCACTGACGTCAGCCTTGATGGCCATCGCGTGTCCGCCGGAAAGTTTGGCCAGTTCGTCCATGCCGGCGGGATCGGGATTACGGCTCGCCACCGCCAGATAGACGCCTTCACGCGCCAGCGAACGCGCGATACCCAGTCCGATTCCGGTCGATCCACCCGTGATCAGGCAAGTCTTACCGGCAAGGCCGCTATCGAGCATGTGGGGACTCTCCTTCTCTGCGATGCCTACCGCCGATTAATCTGAGCGAAGCTTTGGAGTGCGCGCAGCTTGCTGCCGCTTTTCTACCCGCAAGCTTGCTTGCGGGAAATCGTACCGCAAGCTTGCTTGCGGGAAAGCGCACCACCGCAAGGCCATCGCTCGCCCTCGATTGCTTTTTCGCGACTACCTTCCAGCCGGCACACGAGAGACAATCGCATTCCAGCCAGCGAGCTGGCTGGCGAAAAAGCGGCAGCGAGCTGCGCGCACTCCAAAGCTTCGCTCCGTAAGCCGGACGTGGGGATCTCAACCATAACTCAATACGGAACGCCCAGGAATTGGCACGCCTGGTCCACTTTCAAGGCCGATTGATGCGCCGAATACACCGGCGTGGGATTGCCGTAAAGATCGAGCGTCAGCGTGCCATCATACCCAATGTCTTTGAACGTCTGTAGAATAGCCTGCAAATCCATCTTCCCGGTGCCGGGCGCATAGTGGAGCTCGGAGGTAACCTGGTCGGAGTCAGAGAAGTGAATGTGGCGGATGCGCCGTCCCAGACGCAGGATGGCGCCGGCATAGTCCTTTGGCTGTCCCACGCCGTAGTGGCAGCAATCGTACAGCACGCCAAAGTGCGCGGGATCCAGCGCGTCGCACAGCTTGATGAGGAATTGGTCGTTCATGCCCACCGTGAACGGGTGCGGCTCGACGAGGAAACGAGCGTTGTGAGGTTTTGCGAATTCAACGGCCGACTTAAACATTTCGATCAGGCGGGGAAGCAGTTGCAGCTCGCATTCCGTGTCTGACATTCCCTGGGGCCGCACACCTTCCCAGATCAGCACGTCGCGCGTGCCCAGCGAGAGCGCCAGTTCCAGGTCCTTCTTCAATCCTTCCAGCGTGGCCTGGAGTTCCTGATCGCTGCCAAAGGGTTTGAAGTAAGGCTCACCCACCACGTTTAGAGCGCCCATTTCCAGACCCAGGTCATCCTCGGCGAACCTTATGAAGTCCTGGCGCAGCGCCTCCGTGCGGCAGCGTTTGAGGTGGCCAATCCACATCTCCACCCGCGTGCATCCCGTGTCGCGCATCAGCCGCAGAGCTTCTTCCACGGGGTAATCTTCAAAGGAAATGGTGCTTCCCCACATGCGATTTCCTCCCTTTCCGGGGCGATGCGTTGCGCTGTTGACCCGCCAGGATTGCAGCCTCCTGGCCGCTGGCAGGCGCAAAAGTTAATCGAAACCGAAGATGGTGAACGGAAAGGTTTATATTCACTCGCCGAAATGTTGTCAAGCGCATTCGGGGTGTGAAACGCGCCGGGAAAATTGTCGCGGATGGAGTAATAGATTGACCTTCAGTCCCACACAGCGCAGAATACTCTGCTTTCGGAGGCATAATGCGAAAAAACACGGTCAAGGAAAAGTTGAAAGAGGGGAAATGCGTTTACGGCACCTCGCTGGAAGATTGCCTGGGTTCGGAAATGCCGGTGATCCTGGCGAAGGCGGGGCTCGATTTCTTCTTCGTCGATACCGAGCACTCCCCTGCCAGCTACTCGGAGTTTCAGGCGTTGGTCCGCACCGCCCACTGCGCGGGGATCATTCCCCTGCTGCGCGTCACGCAAAACCGGCCGGAGCTCATCAGCCGCGCGCTGGACCACGGGGCCATGGGCATCATTGTGCCGCGCGTGCAATCCCTGGAGACGGCCCGCGGAGCGCTGGATGTAATGAAATTTCCGCCCGAGGGTCATCGCGGCTTCGGCTTGCGGACGATCATCACGGATGTAATGGAGGGGCCTGCCGCCGATGAAATCGCGTCGTGCAATCGCGAAACCCTGGCGGTCCTGATGGTTGAAACCACCTCAGCGCTGGAGCAGATTGAGCAGATCGCCAAACTGCCGGGACTCGACGTACTCTTTATCGGGCCTTACGACCTCAGCCTGGCCATGGGAATCGTGGAACAGTTCGACAATCCCATCTTCTGGAATGCCGTGGACCGCGTGGTGGCCGCGTGCAAGGCGGCGGGGATTGCCACCGGCCTGCAAACCGGCAGCATGCCTCTGCTGTTTGAAGCACGGCGGCGCGGCGTTCGCTTCCTCATGTATAGCAGCGACGTCGGCATCCTTCTCTCCGGATATAAGCAGGCAGTGTCTGAGATCAGAGCCGCGGAGGCTTCGGCGCGGCCGGCACGCTAACGGCAGGCGCGAAGCGCCAGGCAGACAACGCGACATGCCAGGGCTTCCCGTTACCGATAATCTGCGCCCGGCAGGAGCGGCACTCGCTTGACAAAGTAAGTCGATAAGTATAGGCTAGAAGTGCGATGAAGGTTCGACGCAATTCGGCCGCCGCGAAGGCTTTCCCCAGCGCAAACAGTCCGCCAGACAAGAATCGTCCAGGAGCAGAGCAAAGTAAGAATGTTAGCGTTCGAAGCCGGAAGGTCATTGAAAACAAAGGGACGCCAAAAGATGATCCGGATGAGTTTATGAAAACAAAGAAGTTAAGCTTTTTTCCGGATGAGTTACTGAAAGGAAAGGGAGTTAGGCGAAAGAGTGGTGTCGCCGTAAACTGCGAACCATGGGGAAGCCCGAACCAGGAGAATCATCACTCATGTTGCACGTCCTCCGGCTTTACACCTTATTGCTTCTGACTGGCGCAGGGTTAATGTGGGGGCAGGGAACCGCCGGCGGTCAGAGCTCAACTTCCAACGGCCCCGGTGCTGCTGCGCCAACCGCGGCCGAACCGCGTCAGGTTTCCACGCCCAACGTCCCGGCAGTTTTCGATGCCGGCAATGATCCCCTCTCCGCAGCCATCATCCATTACGGCCGGGGGGAGTTTGCCGCGGCCATTGAAAGCTACAACCTGGTTCTGCAGAAGAATCCCAAATCTCCGGATGCGTACGCCGGACTGACGCGCGTCTATCTTAAGCAAAAGCAGGTGGACCGCGCCTTTGACATGGCAACGCAGGGCCTGAAGGTAACGGATTCCCAGGTCTTGCATGTCGCCTTGGGTGAAGTCTATTTCCGCCAGGGATTAATTCCGGAAGCGGAACGGGAATGGGTGAAGGTGATCAACCAGGGATATCCGAGCGCCCGCGCCTATCTGGGATTGGCCAAAATACGCTCCGTGATGTCGCTCTATGCGCAGGCAAAGGAACTGCTCAACAAGGCGCACGACCTTGATCCCACCGATCGGGATATTCAGAGAAACTGGATCAGATCCCTGAGCCGCGCCGAACAGATCAAATTCTGGGAGGACTATCTCGCCTCCCCCACCAACGACGATGCCGAGACTCGCATCGGCATGGAGCACCACCTGGCGTATCTGCGCGCGCTCCAGAACGAACCGCCTCACGCCTGCCGCCTGGTGACCCAGATTCCCTCCACGGAGACGCAATTGGAAAGAATCCTGACGGATCCCCGCCATTTGCGGGGCTATGCCCTCGCCGTGGCGCTGAATGGCAAGAAGGGAAGATTCATGTTTGACACGGGAGCCAGCGGAATTCTGGTGGACCAGAGTTTGGCAAAAAAAGCCGGCATCACTGCCGTCTCCGAAATTGCCATCGGCGGGATCGGAGACAAGCCGCGCCCGGGAGGCTTCAACGGATTTGCGAAATCCATCCGCATCGGCGAACTGGAGTTTCAGGATTGCCGCGTCAGCGTGATCGAAAAACGCTCCGTGCTGGGCGATGACGGCCTGATCGGCGGGGACGTCTTCAGCCATTTTCTGGTGGATATCGACTTTCCCCAGGAAAAGCTAAGGCTCAGTCCGCTGCCCCGGCGGCCGGATGAAAAGGCTCCTGAGGTGACGCTCCAGACCGCGGAAAGCGCGGTGCCGGGAGGCGAGGCGCCGTCTGACCGGGCAAGTCCGGACATTGGCGCAAAAACTTCACCGTCAACGCACCGCGGTCCCCGCGACCGGTATATTGCCCCCGAGATGGAGTCTTACGCACGGGTATATCGATTCGGTCACAATCTGCTGGTCCCCACCAGGATCGGAGATCAACCCCCACGGCTTTTCTTGCTGGATACGGGATCATCGCACAACATGATGTCACTGCGGAGCGCCCAGGAGGCCACCAAGGTTCACGACAACCCCCAAATGCATGTGAATGGTCTGAATGGCTCGGTGGCCAAGGTGTATCGCGCGGATCAGGTGGTGCTGACTTTTGGCCATCTGCGGCAGGAGAACCAGGACATCACCGCGTTCGACCTGTCGCATATGAGCGATAACATTGGCACTGAACTCACCGGAATTCTGGGATTCAATACCCTCGGACTTCTGGACATTCGCATCGATTACCGCGACGGACTTGTGGACTTTACCTATAAGCCCCGCCCGTAATGCGGTTGGCTGGGGCGAGGCGGGAGGCGCGGCATCGTTATCAAACGTGCCCTTCGCTTGCCGCGACGTTTCCCCAGGGATTTTTACCGGCAAATCCTGCTTATCTCCTATAATGGTATGGAGTTGGGACAAAGGGGTTTCGAATAACATTGTTCAATTGCGGGGAGTATCGGAATATCCACAATGCGGGTGGGCGGTCGGCCAAAACCACTCTTTCGCGATACCAAATCCTTCATCGTGAGGTTGCATGGTAGCCTGGACGCTGGTTTTTCACATCGTTGGCCTGGTTTTCTGGGTGGGAAGCCTTTTGGTAGTCACTCAGGTCCTGGCGATTCATGCGGAAGAGGTCACACCTGAAACATCCGCCACACTAAGCCGCGTGGAATCGAAGCTCTTGAAGGGATTGGCGCACCCGGGGGCGGCTATCATGGTGGTTACGGGTTTCATCCTGGTTTCCCATGACCCCAAACTTCTCCAGCAGCACTGGCTGCACGTGAAACTGCTGCTGGTTGTCATTCTAGTGGCGCTTGATTTGCGGCTTACGTTTCGAGCGCGCGCCTTTCAGGATGGGAAAATCGTCGTGACCCGCCGGGAATGCATGGTGCTGCATGGAGCGATCTCCCTGGTTTTTCTGGTGATCGTGATTCTGGTGGTGGTCAAACCCTTTCGTACCGCACCGGAGCGCACCCTGGGGCTGAATCGCGCCGCCACCCCAATGCCGCGTGCAGTGATCGAGAGATGAGCGTCGGGCCATCCCATGAAACCATCAGACGCATCGGAACTATCAAGGGTATGCGGTAAGCGCAAATGCCGGAAACGATGCGGACGGCATGCCTGGGGCTTGCAACCTCCGGCCAGAAGGTTTATTCATTAAAGAGCGGAGTCTTTTCAAAACACAGGAGGAAAGTTTGGCAAAAATTACCATCAACGATAACGGTTCAATTCGGGTGGAAGGCGAATTCTCGATCTGCGACATGACCGGGGGCACTTTTGATTTATCCGGCCGCACCACGATCAGCCTCTGCCGCTGCGGGCATTCAGAGAATAAACCCTTTTGCGACGGCGCCCACCGGAAGAACAGTTTTCAATCTGAAGTGAAGGCGCGGACCTTGCCGCCGCCCGCTCCCAAACCCGCGTAAGAGGGCTTTTGGGTTGTGCCAGGGTAAGAACATGACCTCGGGCTTCCCCCGGCAGAAGCCAGGCAACGGCGGAGGTGGCGGTTGCTTCCGCCGGGGAAAATCCCTATGCGCCGGCGTGTTGCAGGGGTTAAGCGATGTTGCCAACGCAATGTGCTGCAATGATTTAGTTGAAGACCGGGTTCGCCCCTCATTCCGTTGACTTGAATTGGGGCGTATGTTACGTTTAGCGGCTAGTCCACACCACCTAGGGGCAGTTGGAGCGTAAAGATGGCTTTTCATAAGGCCAAAGCGCTGCAAGACGCTGAGAAGTCTGTCGCGCAAGGCAAGACTTCCCAGGCCATCAGGCAATATCAGGAAATCCTTGATAATGACCCCACCGACGTGTCTCTGCTCAACACGATTGGCGATCTTTATATCCGCGATAAGAACATCACTGAGGGTTTAAGGCAGTTTCACAAGCTGGCGGAAGCCTACGTCCGCGAAGGCTTCAATGTTAAAGCCATTGCCATCTACAAGAAAATCTCCAAAGTGGATGCCAATTCCGTCGACACGCTAATGAAGTTGGCGGAGCTGTATCAGTTGCAGGGGTTGAGCCGTGAGGCCCGCGAACAGTATCTCCAGGCAGCGGAGTTTTTCAAAAAGCGAAATCAGGCCGAACGAGTTCTGGAAGTTTTGCGCAAGCTGGTTCAGCTTGATCCCGAGAATATCAATTTTCGCAATCGTCTGGCGGCGGAATGCGAAAAGTCGGGCGGGCCCGGCGATGCCGCCCATGCCTATCTGGAGGTGGCGGAGATTTTGCTCCGCCGCAACGAACAGTCAGCGGCCGAAGCCGCGTTGAAAAAGGCCGGCGACCTGGACCCCCACAATTCCCGGATACACCTTCTGCGCGCCCGCGTGGCCATTGCGCGTGGACAACCGGACGAGGCGGAGAAAATCATCAATGGTTCGCCGGCATTGCAAGCGGATAATGCCGGCAAGCGCATTCTGCTTGACGCCTACCTGGCAGCCCCCAAGCTCCCGGAGGCAAAGAAGCTGGTGCTCGAGGTTTTCCGCGCCAATCCCGCCGATTTCGCACCCGTCTCCAGCGTTTCTGCGCTCATGGTGGAAGAGGGAAGCATTGATGAAGCGTATCAGTTGCTCTCCGACGTGTCGGACACGCTGATCAGCCAGAACAATGCTGCTCCACTCATGGAAGCCCTCCGCCGGGTCTGGGACAAGGCTCCCAACCACATCCCCACTCTGGAATTGATCCATCGGGTTTGCGAGCGGACTGCGGATGAGCTGACCTTGCCGGAAGTTCTGGAAGCGCTGGGCCGCGCCCATGAAAAGGCCGGCGACTTGGAGCAGGCGGAAGCTGCCTACCTGAAGCTGACTCAGCGCGAACCTGAGAATGAAAGTCACCGCGGACTTCTGCACGAGGTTCAAACCAAACTGGGCAGGGAAATCAAGCCCGTTGAAATTTCCGACCCGGATATGCCGCTTTCCGTGGATGATGCCGCCGAGGACGCTGCTCCCCAACCGGCCGAAGTGGATGTTGAGCAGCAGCAGATGGTCAATGAGGCTCTGGAGAACAGCGACCTGTTTGGACGGTATAACCTTACCGAAAAGGCAATCGCCGAGCTGGAAAAGGTCCTGCAGTATTACCCTGACCAGATCGTGATTCACCGGCGCATCCTGGAGATCGCCCGCAAGGGCTTTCCTGAGCGTGCCGCGGTGGCAGCCAATCGGTTGGCTCGGATTTTGGCCAAGCACGGCGACGCCGAAACGGCACAACAATACAGCGCCATCGCGGCATCCAAAGGCTCCATAGGCGAAATCCAACTGCCATCGCCTCCCCCGGGCAAGGCGGCGACGGAAGAGTCCCCGGCGCCTGCTCCAGCCCCCATCGAAAAGCCCGTCCCGGCGACGACGGCGGAATTTGCGATTTCTCCCACTGCCCCCGAGGAGCCCGCGGCCGTTGCGCCACCCACGCCCGCAGAAGTTTCCTTTGACCTTGCCCCTCCGAACGCGGTGGATGAGCCTGCTCCCCCACCCCTTTCCCCCGCGGTGACCGGACAGACCATGGAGCTGGATCTCTCAGTCGATCTTGAGGCGATGGCGGCGATGAGTTTGGAAGCTCCTGCGCCCTCCACCCCTGGACCCGCTGCGCCGCCACCTGCCGGCACGCCGCCGCACCAGCCGGAAGAAATCACGTTATCTTCCGAAGAAATTTCGCCGCTGCCGGAATTCGAACCGATGGAGTCGTTGGCGGAGACGCCCCAAGAGGTTCCTGCGCCGCCAGCCGCGTCCGGGGATGCAGGAGCGCCCGCGGATCTGGAAGATAGCAGGATCGAAGTTGAGTTCTATCTGGAGAACGGCTTTTTGGACGAAGCACGCCAGTCTGTCGCCGCCCTGGAGGCGAAATTCCCCGGCAATCCGCATGTGGTGGAACTCCGTCAGCGGCTGGACGAGAAGACGAGTGAGCCGCCCCCGGCCGAAGTGCCGCAGCAGGCTGCCTCCGCCAGTGAATCTTCCGCATCGCAAGCGCCCGTGGATACCCCGCGCTCTGAACCAGAGCCCGAGGCTGCATCCGCACCTGTGAACGAACCCGAGGTTGCCGCATCGCCGGCGCCTGAACCCATGCACGAAGAACTGTTGCATGAGGAATGGGAGCTTCCGACCAGTTACGCGGCAACGCCCCAGCTTGAAACTGAGGCCGCATCCGATTCTGCCACTTCGCCTTCCTTCGCCGGGCATGAGGGTTTACATCCCCCTTCGGAATCTGCGGCTCCGACGCATGAGGCGGCGGAGGAACCCCCCATCGCAGCCGGCGCCGGCATGGGGATGTTGGATGATTTGGCCGGCGATTTGGCTTCATCCCTGAACGGGCTGTCGGCGATGACGGGTGAGCTTCCCCCTGACACTGCCCCGGGCAAGACCGCGGATCCCGCCACTGCCGCTCCCCAGGGGGCGCAGCATCTCGACGGCCTGCTGGCGGAGATGGAAGACGCCGGCGGCAGCCCAGCCAGCAGGGACGATCCTGAGACTCACTACAATTTGGGCGTGGCCTTCCGGGAGATGGGACTGCTGGACGAATCCATTGGAGAGTTTCAGAAAATTGTGATGGGTGCGGGAAAGGGGAATTTCCCTCCCAACTTCCTGCAAGCGTGCAGTCTTCTAGCGATTTGTTTTATGGATAAGGGCATGGCCGCGATTGCCGTCAAATGGTATCTGCGGGCGCTGGAAACTCCTGGCCTGGACGAGGAGGCGCAAATCTCCCTGCAATACGATCTGGGCGTGGCGTACGAACAATCCGGCGATTCTCGCAATGCCCTGGAGAGATTTACCGAGGTCTATAGCCAGAATATCGACTTCCGCGACGTGGCCGACAAGATCCGCGAGCTTCAGCAAAAAGTCTGATAGACATTCCACCCGCTGCGGCCGGTGTGACCCCTATCGCCTTACCTGACACCGAATTCCTGGATTGACTGCATAAATGACCCGCCTTCTGACGATCGTGTACATCGTGTTTTGTTTTGAGGTGGGCGTGTTTCTGTTCGTCTTTCCCTGGACTTCCTTCTGGGCCAGGAACTTTTTTATTGGAAACTACCCGTGGTTTGCCAGTATCGCGCGAAATTATTTTCTGCGGGGCGCCGTTTCCGGATTGGGACTTGCCGATGTCTGGCTGGCCTTCTTTGAAGTGTGGCGATACCGCCGTGAACTCGGCTTTGTGAACCCGAAGGCAGGTGGCAGGCCGTAGATGGTAGGTTGCAAGTGGCAGGTCCGGAAAATCCATATACCACATGCCACCTGCATTGCAATCACCCGATGACCCGATCCTTCCAGCTCTACTACATTACCGATCGCAACCAGCTCAGGGCCTCAACTCTGGATGCTGCCATCGGGCGAGCCATCGCGGCGGGTGTGGATTGGGTTCAGATTCGCGAAAAGGATCTGCCAGCCCGCGACCTGCTTGGCCTGACCGAGGTTGCGGTGCAGCAGGCGCGCCGGCAGGGAAGTACTCGGGTGATGGTGAATGACCGGTTGGATGTGGCGCTGGCCGCCAAGGCTGATGGCGTGCATCTGGGCAGTCGCTCCATGCCGGCGGAGGTGGTTCGCAAAGTGGCGCCCGGCGAGTTCGTGGTGGGAGTTTCGTGCCACTCGCTTCAGGATGCCGTGGCGGCGGAAGCGGCGGGCGCGAATTACATTCTGCTGGGCCCGGTTTTTGAAACGCCGTCCAAGCTCCAGTATGGGCCGCCGCTGGGAGTCGCCAAATTGCGGGAAGTTACCTCTCGCGTTTCCATTCCCGTGCTGGCCTTGGGCGGAATCACGGTGGATCGCGCCGCCCTGTGCCGCCAAAATGGCGCGGCAGGAATCGCCGGAATTCGCATTTTCCAGGATTGCGATTCAGTGGATGAGATCGTTCGCACCTTGCGCGAGGAGGCGGGTAAGCAGAGCCCGCCTTCGCGGGAATGACCGCGTATGGAGGTCATCGCATTCCGCACATGACGCCAGCCAGCACTCTGACGGAGCGCCAACCTTTAGGTCGGCACATGCTGACCTCAAGGTCAGCGCTAGAAAGAGGTGCAGGGCTCAAGCCCGGCGCTACGTTCAAATGAGGGCACTACCAACGCTCTCTGTCGTTTGACCATCACGTGCGCTCATTGTTATAGTTAAAGATTGCAACTTGCAGGCAGGACGTCTTCTAGGCAATGGCAGACAACATTCACATAACCTTTCCTGATGGGGCCTCCCGGGAATTTCCCCACGGCACCACCGCCCTGGACGTGGCCAAGTCGATTGGTCCGCGACTGGCCTCGGACGCGCTGGCGGCAAAGACCGGCGACAAGCTGATCGATCTTTCCACCAAACTGGAAGCAGACGCGCCCATTCAGTTCATCACACCGTCCTCTCCGGAAGGGCTGGAGATTTTCCGCCACTCCACCGCGCATCTGCTTGCCGCCGCCGTTACCGAACTGTTTCCCGACGCCCACCCCGGCATCGGCCCGGCCACTGACACGGGTTTCTACTATGACTTCTTTCGTGAAAAGCCGTTCACCGAAGAAGATCTGAAGAAGATTGAAGCCAAGATGTTGGAGCTGGTTCAGGCCAATCTGCCGAATGAGCGCGTGTATTATCCCAAGGAAGAAGGCCTGAAGCTCTTTGAGCAGATGGGCGAGTTCCTGAAGTGCCAGTTGATTGAGGAAAAGGCCGACCCGGTGTTTTCCGCCTATCGAACCGGCAAGTTTCTGGACTTTTGCCGCGGGCCGCACATTCCCTCCACCGGCCGCATCAAGGCGTTCAAGCTCTTAAGCGTGGCGGGAGCGCATTGGAAAGGCGATGAGAAATCGCACCCCATGCAGCGCATTTATGGGACCGCTTTCTTCAACCAGAAGGACCTGGACGCGTTCCTACAGCACATCGAAGAGGCCAAGAAGCGCGACCACCGTCGCCTGGGCAAGGATCTGGACCTGTTCAGCATTCAGGACGATGCCGGGCCGGGGTTGATTTTCTGGCATCCCAAGGGCGGAATCATTCGCCGGGAAATTGAGGACTGGCTGCGCGATGAGCTGACGACGCGCGGTTACGACCTGGTCTACACTCCGCACGCCATGCGCCTGCATTTGTGGGAAATCAGCGGCCACGCCAACTTTTACCGCGAGAATATGTTTGGGCCAATGGATGTGGAGAACGACCAGTATCAGTTGAAGCCCATGAATTGCCCCGGGCACATTCTGATTTATAAGTCGCGCGCCCGCAGTTATCGCGAGCTGCCCATGCGCCTGGCGGAGCTCGGCACGGTATATCGATTCGAACGCTCGGGAGTGATGCACGGCCTGTTGCGCGTGCGCGGTTTCACCCAGGATGACGCTCACATCTTTTGCATGCAGGACCAGCTTGAGGCGGAGGTTCAGGCCTGCGTGGAGTTTGCCCACAAGGTGCTTGAGACCTTCGGTTTTGATGATTACCAGGTGGAGCTTTCCGCCCGCGATCCGGCGGATCCGGAGCATTACGCCGGAACCGTGGAAGAATGGAACCTGGCGGAAGCGGCGCTGATGAATACGCTGAAGCGCATGAACATTCCTTTCAAATACATGCCGGGAGAAGCGGTGTTCTACGGCCCCAAGATTGACGTGAAGCTGGTGGACGCCATCGGCCGGCCGTGGCAGCTGACCACCGTGCAATTTGATTTCAACCTGCCGCGCCGCTTCGGCCTGGAGTACGCCGGCGCCGACGGGAAGCTGCACACTCCGGTGATGGTGCATCGTGCGCTGTTTGGATCGATCGAAAGATTCTTCGGAGTCCTCATTGAACACTACACGGGCGCGTTTCCGGTGTGGCTCGCGCCGGTGCAGGCCGTGGTGCTACCCATCAGTGATAAGCACGCGGCGTATGCTCGCGAAGTGTACGACGAACTTCGTCGCGGCAAGATCCGCGCCCAGTTGGACGATCGCAATGAGAAGTTGAACTCGCGAATTCGCGACGCGCAACTCCAGAAGGTCCCCTTCATGCTGGTGGTGGGTGACCGCGAGGCGCAGAACCGCACCGTGGCCGTACGCCGCAGGGATTCCGGGGACGCCGGAACCCGCCCCCTGGCTGAGTTTATCGGTTGGGCCCGACAGCTTATCGACACCCGGGCCGCGAAATGGTAAGCTAAACAACAGCGTTGGACCGGGTGGTCTGATTGTCTGGACGCAACTTGCAGTCTTTTGTGGCCCCCGTCGGGGCTGGGAGGGAAGATTTATCGCTGACCGATCCGTTCGAGTGAATGAGAGGATTCGCGCCAAAGAAATTCGCGTGATTGATGAGGAAGGGGGACAGCTCGGCATCATGACTCCCCTCGACGCCCTGAAAACCGCAAAGAGTCAGGGCCTTGACCTGGTGGAGGTTGCCCCTACTGCCAATCCTCCCGTATGCCGAATCATCAACTACGGAAAGTACCTCTACCAGCTGAGCAAACGCCAGCACGAGGCGCGCAAGAATCAAAAGTCCATTGGGCTGAAGGAAGTCAAGATGCGGCCCCGCACCTCAGCGCATGATTTTGAGACCAAGCGCAACAAGGTGTTGGATTTTCTCGAAGAAGGGGCCAAGGTCAAGGTCACCATCATGTTTCGCGGACGCGAGATGGCGCATCGCGACCTGGGCTTTAACATGATCGACCGGTTGATACAGGAAGTGGGAGAGAACGGACAGGTGGAAGCGCGGCCGCGGCTGGAGGGTCCCAACCTGACCGCCATTCTGGCGCCCAAGAAAGCGGCGGGCAAGGGGGGTGGATCCGCTCCCCGACCCGCGGCAATTCATTCGAGCGCGCTGCCGTCATCGCCGGTTAAACCCAATCCGGTTAAGCCCACTGCCCCGCTGTCGGCTGCGGCCAAACCCGCGGGGCCGCAAGGATCTTCAGGAGGATAGATTGGCTAAGGTTAAGAAGGTTAAACTTAAACTCAAGACTCATAAGGGCGCCGCCAAACGGTTCAAGATAACCGGCAGCGGCAAAGTCATGCGGCATCATTCTTTTGCTCGCCACATTCTGACGTCGAAGGCCAGCAAGCGCAAACGCCGGCTGGGTAAGGCGGCGGAGTTGGACCCCACCAATGTGGGACAGGTTCTCCGTATGCTTCCATATGGGAACTAGGAGAGGTGCCAGGTATCAGGTGCCAGGTGTCAGGGAATAAAGCGACGCGATTTTCTCTTTCTGACACCTCATACCTGACACCTGAAACCTGCTCTTCCGGGTGCGGGAAGGCTTAGAGGCCAATAGGGTGCCTTCATCGCCCCAAAAAATCTACTTAAGGAGATAAACCCATGCCTCGAGTTAAGCGCGGAACTGTGCGCCGCGCCAATCGCAAGAAGCTTTCCAAACTCACCAAAGGCTTTTTCCTCACTAAAAGCAAGCTCTACCGCTCCATGAAGGAAGCCGCGGACAAGGCAGGCCGTTATGCCTTCCGTGACCGGCGTCGCAAGAAGCGCGACTTCCGCAGGCTTTGGATCATCCGCATCAGCGCCGCCGCGCGCTCCCATGGCCTGACTTATAGCCAGCTCATTCACGGCCTGAAAGGCCTGGCCGTGGAAATGGACCGCAAGATGCTGGCGGAGATGGCCGTCAAGGATCAGTTGGCATTCGCGGAATTGGCTAACAAGGTTAAGGCAAGCCTTGCCACGCCGGCGCCGGCGCCGGCGAGCTAACAGCCGACAGCTTACAGCTGACAGCTAAGAGTTAGGGCTGCTCGGAACCTCTGTTGCGGCCGCGGCCGCATTGGCTCCGAGACAGCGGCGCATGGCATTGCAGCGGTATTTGTAGGGGCGGTTCGCGAACCGCCCCACCCAACCCACCATGACTATCGACGAAAAAGTTCGGAAGACGCTTGCCGAACTTGCTGTCAACGATGCAGCAGGGGTGGAGGCCCTTTTTGCGGAACTGCGCGCGGCCATGCAGCAGGAGAGAGCCAGCCTGGTGGCCCGTGGCGCCGCGAATGAACTGGCGCGCGATGCGTCATGCAAGGAACTTCGCGATCGCTGGCTGGCGCGCAAGAACGGCCTGCTGTCATTGGTCGATGAAAACTGGCTGAAAGCCTCTTCAAAGGAACTAAAGCCTTTGGTCGGGCGGAGTTTCAACGGCCTCCGGCAGGAGTCCGCAGCTCTTGAAATTGCCGCATTGACGAAGGATGTTCCTTTTCACGTGAGTGCAACAATTGGAGTCCAGGCGGAATCCCTCCGGCAAGTGAGTCCAACTTTTGGAATCCAATCAGAAGCGGGTTTCACCGCTGAAGCAAGTGTCATCACTCCGGACCTCACGCTTCCCGGCAACCGGCGGCCACTCGGCACGCTTCACCCGGTCACGCAAATGCAGCGCGAAATTGAAGACATCTTCCTGAATCTTGGATTCCACATTGAGAGCGGGCCGGAGATTGAAACCGTCTACTACAACTTCGACGCGCTCAATATTCCGGAGAGCCACCCTTCGCGCGACGACTGGGACACGCTCTACATTAATTCGAACACTGTGTTGCGCACGCACACCTCGCCCGTGCAGATTCGCGCCATGGAAAAATACGGCGCGCCGCTGTACATCATTATTCCCGGCAAGTGCTATCGCCATGACAATCCTGACGCCAGCCACTCGCCCATGTTCCATCAAATCGAAGGACTGGCCATTGCGAGTGATATCACATTTGCCGATCTGAAGGGCACGCTCGACTTCTTTGCCAAAAAACTTTTTGGCGAAAAGATTCGCACGCGCTTCCAGCCCAGCTTCTTTCCGTTTACCGAGCCGAGCGGCGAAGTTTCCATCAGCTGCATTTTCTGCGGGGGAGACGGCTGCCGCGTATGCAAGGAAAGCGGCTGGATTGAAGTGATGGGCTGCGGCATGGTCCATCCTCAGGTGCTGCGCAATGGCGGCATCGATCCCGAAAAGTATTCCGGCTGGGCCTTCGGCTTAGGGATCGACCGCTTCGCCATGATGAAGTATGACATCAACGACATTCAGCTTTTTTTCCAGAGCGATGTGCGGTTCTTAAAGCAATTTTGAATTACGAATTATGAATTACGAATTAAGAATTATGAATTATGAATTATGAAACAAAGCAATATGCGGCGGATGGTTTTTTGGCGTGGATTTGCTTTCATAATTCAGAATTCATAATTCAGCATTCAGCGTTCAGCATTCATCACTTCTATGAAACTGTCGGTTAGTTGGCTCAAAGAATTCGTCGATCTTAGCGTCAGCCCGCGCCAGCTCAAGGCCGACTTGACTATGATTGGCCTCAACACAGAGGCGCTGACTCAGGTGGGCGATGATTGGGTGCTGGACGTTGAGGTGACCACCAATCGTCCCGACTGCCTTAGCCACTACGGAGTGGCGCGCGAACTTGCCACGCACTATCGCCTGCCCCTGAAGGAGTTGGAAGTTGTGGTGGAGGAATCGGGGGGACCTGCGCAGGAAGCGGTTTCAATTGAGATTTCCGACCCTGACCTGTGCGCGCGCTACTGCGGACGCGTGGTGCAAAACGTGAAGGTGGGACCTTCACCGTCATGGCTGGTGAAGCGCCTGGAAGCGGTGGGCCAGCGTTCCATCAACAACGTCGCCGATGTCACGAATTTTGTTCTGATGGAATTGGGTCACCCGCTGCACGCTTTTGATCTTTCGCGTTTGAAGCAGCAAAAGATCATCGTCCGGCGCGCCAAGCCCGGCGAGCCGCTGCGAACTCTGGACGGAGTAAACCGCACTCTGACCCGCGACAATCTGGTCATCGCCGATGGCACGCATCCCGTGGCTCTGGCGGGGGTCATGGGCGGGGAGGAGTCGGAGATTTCCAGCGCCACGCGCAATGTTCTGCTGGAGAGCGCGTGGTTTGACCCGGTGTCCGTCCGCCGCACATCCAAATCGCAGGGTTTGCACACGGAAGCCTCGCATCGCTTTGAACGGGGCGCTGATATTCAGATGGCTCCGCTGGCCCTGGACCGGACTGCCGCGCTGATTCAGGAAATTGCCGGGGGAGAAGTTCTGGCGGGAATGATCGACGTTTATCCGCGACCTCCCCTCGTGGAAAGCATGATCTTTCGGCAGAGCGAGATCACTCGCATCCTAGGAACGGAAATCGCTCGCGGAGAGGTAGAGCGTATCCTGCGGAGCTTGGAATTTCTGGTTGAGGCATCAAGCGGCGGGACCTGGGTAGTAAGGGCGCCATCCTTCCGGGTGGATGTTTCCCGGGAAGTCGATCTGGTGGAAGAAATCGCACGCCACGTGGGCTATGACCGGCTGCCATCCCGCGTGCGGCCCGCACCTCCGCGCGTAGAGCGAGACGCCACTCGCGACAAGGTCATGACCACATCATCCCTGCTGGTGGCGCTGGGATTTCATGAAATCATCACCACGTCGATGGTCGATCCGGCGGAGAGCGAACGCTTTTCCGATTCCACACCCGTGATCCTGGAAAACCCGCTGAGCCAGGATGCTTCCGCCATGCGCACTTCGGCGGTTCCCAGCATGCTGCGCGCGATTCGGTGGAATCTCGACCGCGGCGCGAATGATGCGCGACTTTTCGAGCTCGGCAAGACCTATAGCATGACCGCTCTCGATGTGCCGGAAGAACACCAGGTCCTGACGCTTGGCGCCACGGGTCATCGCCGGCCCGCTTCGGTCTATGATAATGAAGCTGCCCAGGACTTCTTCGATTTGAAGGGTGATGTTGAAACGATTCTGTCAGCGTTCGACGTGCCCGCGCTCGAGTTTGAGCCGTCTGGCCGGGCGTATTTGCAACAGGGGTGCGGCGGGCGGATGAACTCCCAGGGAACTGAGTTGGCTGTCCTGGGAATGATTCAACAAGACCTGGCGCGTGAATACAAATTGCGCCAGGCAGTATGGGTGGCGGAGATCAACTTTGAGCGCCTTCTGGGGTTTCCCTTCCGGGTGCGAAAGTATCAGTCCATCTCCAGGTTTCCCGCGGTGGAAAGGGACTTCTCTCTGGTGGTGCCGGACGATTTGCCTTATGGCCGCCTTTCGTCCGCCATCGCCGGCCTGGGGCTGGAGGAGGTTCGCGGCTACAGCCCGGTGGACCGTTTTCGCGGCGGCACAATTCCGGCTGGCCACTACAGCCTGCTGTTGCGAGTCACTTTTCAGAGCGCGGATCGTACTTTGACTAGCGAGGAAATTGGCGCATTGAGTCAAAAGCTGCTCACCGCTTTGCAGGGGTTGGGAGCCCAGTTGAGGGGCTAGAATTGACGATTGTCGATTGACGATTGACCATTGCCGAATCGAAATCGTGATTAATCGCTAGTGACTGTAAAGGCGGCGGCCTGAAGCTAGAGAATTGGGACCTCCGGACCGCCTTGGTTGCAATCGGCAATCGAAAATCGGGAATCGGCAATTCATTGAGGAGCATGTGACGAATCCAAACGATCAGTTCGAACGGCTGGAAGAAAAACTACTGAAAGCGATTGAGCTTTTCAAGCGGACGCAAGGGGAGAAGCGCGCTCTTGAACAAGAGAACACCAAACTCAAAGCGGAGTTCAAGGAACACGCCCACGGGAACAACGCGATGGAAAAGGAATTGATCGCCTTGCGCAAGGAGCGCGAGGATGTTCGCGCGCGCGTGGAGAAATTGCTGGAGCGGATTGATTTATTGACAAGCCCGGACTCCGAGGGATAATGAGCCGCGAGTCAGGTGACAGAAGTCACGAGCCGGGAGCCAGAGGTCGGGAGTCAGGAGTTGCGCGGATTTGATCGCTGAGCGATAGAGTCATTGAGCCAATTAAATGATCCAATGATCCGATCGCGTAAGGTGACTATTTTCTGACTCCTTACACCTGACTTCTATCCACGGAGGTTTCCAACCGTCATGTCAAAGGAACCCCAAAGCATTCGAGTCGTAATTTATGACCAGGAATACTTCATGCGGGGAGACCTGAACCAGGAGTACATCCAGAAGCTGGCGAAATACCTCGACACCAAAATGCGCTCTATTGCCGAGCGCACTCGAACCGTTGACACCTTGCGCGTGGCGATGCTCGCGGCCCTGAACGTTGCGGATGAGTACCATCAAACGAAGGCCCGGCTGGAAGAAGTCACCCAGCACATGGACCAGAAAGTTGGCGAGTGCAGCAACGCGCTGGACGAAATCCTGAAGGATGCGATGTGAAAACAAGGTGTCAGGTGCCAGGTATCAGGTGTCAGCGATCACGCGATAGTGCCGCCCGTACGTATTCGCTGGCAATCGACCGCGGCCAAATGATGACGGGCAGTGCGTCCTGACACCTAACACCTGGCACCTTCCCTCCCTATGCGAATTCTCTTTATCGGTGACATTCTCGGACAGCCCGGCCGGCGGATCGTAAAAGATCTCTTGCCGCTTCTACGGTCCGAGTTGCAGCCTGACCTTGTTCTGGCCAACGCGGAAAATGCCGCCGCGGGTTTTGGCATTACTCCTTCCCTCGTGGAAGAGTTGCTCGATCTCGACATCGCCGTCCTAACCTCGGGCAATCACATTTGGGACAAGAAGGAGATCTATCCTTACTTCCGCGACCAGGTGAATGGCCGATTGCTGCGGCCGGCCAATTATCCTGGAGATTCTCCAGGCCGCGGCCTTTTCGTGGGGAAGACTCCAGCGGGAATCGGGTATGCCGTCATCAACCTGCAAGGCCGCGTCTTCATGCCAGCCATCGATTGCCCTTTTCGCAAGGCGGATGAGCTTCTCCGCAGCATTCCCGATGACGTGAAGATCCGCATTGTGGATATGCACGCCGAAGCGACATCCGAAAAGCAAGCCTTGGGATGGTATCTCGATGGAAGGGTAACGGCAGTGTTGGGAACGCACACGCATGTCCCCACCGCTGACGAAACCGTGCTTCCCCAGGGCACCGCGTACCTGACGGACCTCGGAATGACTGGCCCCTACGAATCGGTAATCGGCATGGAGCGGGAGGCGGTGATCCAGAGATTTCTGGATCAATTGCCGGCGCGTTTTGAAGTTGCCAAAGGCGATGTTCGGCTGTCCGCGGCGCTGCTGGAAGTTGACCCGGAATCAGGCCGCGCGCTTTCCATTAGCCGGGTACTACGAAAATTCCCCCAAAGCCCAAAGTCGTAATTTGCTCGCGCCGGCCCGGTCTGCCGCACCGGTCCGCAACGAACGTGGCGGCGCCGCGCGCCACCAAGTGCCGTTCCACCGGACACGGCCTTCCTCTATATTGCGCGTGCAGTTTGACTGTTGTATAGTTCCCATCACGGCTGTGGGGAATTCGGATAATCGATCACATAATTGATTTTGCCAGGGCGCGGCAATGGTGTGCCAGCGGGAATCGCAAATGGTGAGACGTTGCGGGCGTGAACGTGACTGGCGTTACCTGGCGGTGGTCATCCTTTTCACCGTGGCGATTTGCCACCCTCTCCGCGCCGATCCCGACGGTGGGACGCTGGCGGGCACGTGGAATTTCGTAAGTGACTCCGATGGCGCAACGGCGGATACAGGGGTGATTGTCTCGCTGAGCTTCAATTCCGGGGCAGTTGCCTTCTCCGCGATCGGGCCGGGCCAGAACGTCAGCGACAATGGATCGTTCAGCACAAGCGGCGGTTTCATCACCATCTCTCTACCCCAGATTGGAAAATCCGTTAATCGGAAGCCGTTCTCGCTTACCGGTAACGTGCTCACGCTCCCCTTTAAGGTGTTCTCCGCCGGCGCGGGCACATCCACTTGGACTGCGGCCGGCGCGCCGGGCACCAGTGAGGAGCCTCCGGGTACAGACAATCCTCCGCCGATAACCAATCCCCCACCAAATAACCCGGGGGAACCTACGCCCACTCCGCCGGCTCCAAATCCGAATCCCAATCCCAACCCTAACCCTAACCCTAATCCCAACCCCAATCCGACACCACCTCCCACGCCCAAGAGTCCGCCGGTTGCCGATCCATTTTTCAATTACCCCAGCCCGGGGACAGGAGGTAAGGATATTATCTTCGGGTGTAACGGGTCGCGCTGGGACATTCCCAATGTGTGCCGCACTAAAAACCCTCATCAGCCCATCAATTGTGGCGCCGGCTGCATGGTGACGCAGCCGACCCGATGCAAGGCGCTCAACCAGCAGGCCTTTGTGAGCCTGTACAATCAGGCCGTTTTCCCCGACCAGAAGGGAGTCGGCTCGGGCGCCGGATTATTGGGCATGATGATGGCGGGCAGGGGTACGGGGTCAGGTTCCGGAGAGGCGCTGATCAAGCAGATCGTCGGCACCTTCTATGCGGTTTACAACGACAATGTCGTCCCCCAGATGACCAGCACCAAACCCAATGAGGACGCAGACCTTGACCAGGGTTTCGGCGGTAAATACACGCTCACCGTCTTCACGCCTGCCTTACAGGAGCTTTCACCCGCCGCCCTCGTCAACACCATTGGGCACGAGATGGTGCACCTTGAGCAGCGCAAGCGGAAGCTTCCCATCAGTTACGTCAAGGGAAGCAACGCCGTGAAGGACGCGCTGTTTGAACTCGAAGCCTCTTCCTGGCAGTGTGGAATGCGCAACTTCAAGTGGGAGATTGGCAACAGCAAAGTCGCCTCGTGTGTCACCAAGGATGAGCAATTGGCTGACGCTGCTTTGGCGGCTTGCCGAGAATGGCAGGCGGTGACTCTTCTTGCCAAACTTTCCGCGGAAGGCAAAGAAGAGATGGGCAAGTGGTTGGATGCGAATCCCTGGACCAATCAGGTCTGGTTGCCCAAACATCCGGATTGGCGCACCATGCCTCCCTTCGCAAGTTCCGTCATCAAGTTCAACGGTGGAGGCCTGGCGGGCAATCAGGTGGACTGCAAAAAAGTCGTGGGGCCTTGATCAGCGAATCCTTGTGCCACGGCAAAGGGTGGCGTAGATGCTTACGAAGACGATCCAAAGGAGAAAAACGGATGAGAAAAGAATTCAACTTTTTATTGAGCGCGCTTCTCGTTCCCACTAGCCTGGCGATGATTCTGGCGGCCAATGCTGCCGGGCAGGATGCCAATCCCCTCGCCAGCATGAAGTATCAATATAAGGTCGGCGTGCTGTCGTTCGTTGACAACACGGGTTCAGGTGGCCAGGAGATGGGAGTGGCCCTGGGACGCGCCGTGCAGGCGGAAATGACCCATTCGAGCGATTTGATTGGGAGGGTACTGAAGCTGGATGACGATGTGAAGCCCGAGGACGTCGACGGTGAGAAGGCCGTTACGATCGCTCGTGGCGGCAAGGTTGACGCCGTGCTGATCGGCACAGTGCTGGACGCCAGTTCCGAACAGAGCAGCAAGGGCGGCAGTGGACCCTCAATCTTTGGACAATCCGTCGGCGGGTCCACCCATTCCGTGAAAGCCGAGGTTACTCTGCAAGGCGACCTGTACAATGTGACCACGGGAAAGCTGATTGAGAGCATTCGTGTAACCGGGAAGGCGTCTGAAACCAAGGTGGGCGCGAACGTCAGCACCACGTTAGGTGGAATATCCGAGGGCGGCGCGTCTTTCCAAAACTCGCCGATCGGAAAAGCTTTGCATATTGCCGTCAGCGACCTGGTCAAGAAGATTCAATCCGATGAGCCGAAGATGGTTCGGTTTACGCCGCCTCCCAGCTCATAGTGGCCATCTACGGATTCATGGGACTGGGTTAACATAGAGAGCCATGAGTACCAAGCTGGCTCTCAAAGAAAAGGCGCTCGCTCTCGGCTTCGATCTGGTCGGGATCGCGTCGGCTGGCATGCGGGACGACCTCGCGTTTGCGCGCCGCTGGGTCGAGATGGGATACGGCGGGGAGATGGAGTACCTCGCCAACCCCAAGCGTGCGGACCTGCGCCAAGTTCTCCCCTCGGCGAAGTCGGTGATCTGCGTCGCGCTGATTTACAACACTCCCTACCCCTATTCAACGGAAGTCTACAATCCACGCGAGCCCAGCCAGAAAGATGCAGCCGGCGACGAAGATCCCCCCTCCGGATCACCTCCGCGAGCCTGGATTTCACGCTACGCCTGGGGAAGGGACTATCACCGTGTGCTGCGCACGAAGCTTGAAGCACTGCGCACGATGTTAACGGGCCTGACCGCCGGCGTGGAAACACGAGTGTTTGTTGATACCGGCCCCGTCGTTGAGCGCGCCTTCGCTCGGCTATCCGGCATCGGCTGGATGGGCAAGAACACCTGCCTGATCAATGAACAGAAGGGATCCTGGTTTTTCCTGGGCGTGGTTCTGACCAATCTGGAATTGGAGTTGGATCTTCCCGCGCCGGACCGCTGTGGCACATGCACGCGCTGCCTGGACGCGTGCCCGACGGGAGCGCTGGTGGAACCCTACGTAATGGACGCGTCACGATGCATCGCCTATTTCAACATCGAATTGAAGGGCGCCATCCCGGAAGAGTTCAGGAAGGCGATTGGCGCGAATGTCGTCGGTTGCGACATCTGTCAGGATGTTTGCCCATGGAATAGCAGGCCGTCCTTCGCTGTTGGTGATTCCTTGCTCGCCCCTGCCACCCCAGACGGGAACTCAAAGCCCGGGTCCGCACCGCGACACGCTGCGGCAACCGAACTTTCCGAATTCCAACCCCTGCAAGTTGAGACCAAATCCATCGAGGCATTTTCGCTTTTCAATCCCACCTTGGAATCGTTGGCGTCGATCACCGAGGAGGATTTCAAGAGATTGTTTGCGCGGTCGCCCATCAAGCGGGTGAAGTTTCGAGGATGGTTGCGCAATTTGTGTGTGGCGATGGGAAATTCCGGCGACCCAAGGTTCATCCCGTGGCTGGAAGCTGCCGCGAACAATTCCGATCCCATTGTGCAGGAACACGCCGCCTGGGCTTTGAGCAAGTTGCGCACAACGACGTAGGGGCGCCCCTCGTGGGCGCCCTCTAGTTGTCGCGATCAAATATGGGATTTACAAGGGCAGGCACGAGGCCTGCCCCTACGTTGGCCTTAATTACTTGGCGGAGTGGAATCGCTTATCGATCTCAGGCCAGTTCACCACGTTCCACCATGCGGCAAGGTATTCGTTGCGGCGATTTTGATACTTCAGGTAGTAAGCGTGTTCCCACACATCGACGCCGAGGATGGGAGATTTGCCTTCCATCACCGGGCTATCCTGGTTGGCAGTCGAAATGATTTCAAGCTTGCCGCCATGAGCGATCAGCCATGCCCATCCCGAACCGAAGCGGCCCATTCCCGCGGCTGAAAGTTTTTCTTTGAAGGTATCGAAACTTCCGAAGGCGCTGTTGATCGCGGTCGCCAGTGCTCCACTAGGCTGTCCGCCCGCCTTGGGTCCCATAATCTGCCAGAACATCGAGTGGTTGATGTGTCCGCCGCCATTGTTGCGAACGGCCGTGCGAATGGCTTCGGGAACAATCGCGCAATTGTTGGCGAGCAATTCCTCGATCTTCTTATTGGCGAGGTCGGGCGCCGATTCAAGCGCCTTGTTCAGGTTGGTCACGTAGGCGTTATGGTGCTTCCCGTGATGAATTTCCATCGTCATCTTGTCGATGGAGGGCTCCAGTGCATCGGGAGCGTAGGGCAGCGCGGGTAGTGTGAACGGCATATTTCCTCCTCAAGTCGCGAAAGTATCGAAGGTGCGTCGCCTGATCTTCCCTGGGGAAGAAAGCCCACCGCCGGTGGGGGCGCCACCTTCGGCAAAGTTTGAATTGTCTCTATACAGCCCCGAACAGTGTTAATCGCAAAATACCAGATTAAACGAACCCTCAAGCACCTGTCAAACCTGGGCTGCACTATTGAAAATACTTTCCTCCATCCACCACCAGATTCTGTCCGCTCATCGCGCCTGCGGCGGAACTCAACAGGAAAAGCAGCACCGGTGAGACGTGCTTTGCCTCGATCAAATGCTTGACGCATTGATCGCGAATCAGTCCCTGCTTGTCTTCCTCGCTCACGTATTTGCGGAGCTGCTTTTCCGTCATGATCCATCCTGGGCTGATCATGTTCACGCGGATGCCATCCTTTCCCAGTTCGCGCGCCAGGGACCGGGTGAAACCCAGAATGCCGCTCTTGGTGGCGTTATAGATCGTGAAGGGTTCAAGGCCGAACATGTAATTGGAGCTGCTGATATTGACGATGCTTTTGCCTTCGCCGCTCCGCAGAAGCTCCAGGCAAGCCCGGGACATAAGTAGAAACGACCGCAGATTCAACGCCCACATGCGGTCGCACTCCTCCACCGTCAATTCATCAAATCTAATTCTGTCATCATTAGCAGCGTTATTGACGAGGTAATCTACATGCCCGGCGGATTCGCGCACGTAGGCCGCAAAGGCGTTGATCTGCTCCGGAGCCGTCAGGTCGGCTTGAAAGTAGTGGGCGCGCCGTCCCAAAGCCTTGGCGGTCAGGTGGCCCTTCTCCCCGTTCCGCGCGCAGAAATAGACCTCGCACTCAGCCTCGCAGAGCGCGCGGCAGAAATCGCGACCCAGGCCTTCACTCCCGCCCGTGATCACCGCCACCCTGTCTGCAAACTCACCGGTCTCCGTCATGATGATTCCTCCCAGCGTTTGATTGGAGCGCCTCCCAACCTTCTTTCCCGAATCGATTCGCAAGTCTATCGGGTAGCGTATCACTTTACGCGGTGCGTTAAAACTGGGCCGGCGCCGGGGCGTTGCGGGCCGGCCCCTCTTCAAAATCCACTGGGGGAGTCGCCCGACTTCGTGCATAATCATCGAAGTCGTGTCCCGTATAATTTTCCAAATCCTGTCTGACTTCTTCGCGCGCTACGGGTACTGGGCGGTTTTCCTTGGCGTCATGGCGGAGAACGTTGGCATCCCGGTGCCGGGCGAAACCGTGCTTTTGTTCGCCGGCTTTCTGGCCTTTCACGGCAAGCTGCAACTGTGGCCGGCGATTCTTATCGCCATGACCGGCGCTGCCATCGGTTCAATTCTGGGCTATGGGCTGGGCTGGTACGGCGGCACGCCGCTCGTCAACCGCCTCTTGCGGCGATTCCACTGGCTCGCAAAGCGCTACGATAATTCGCAGGTGATGTTTCGCCGGCACGCCCATTGGGCAGTCTTTGCCTCGAGATTCATCACTGGCCTGCGCATCTTTGCCGGAATTCTGGCCGGCGTCTTGCGCATGCCTTTTTCCACCTTCGTGCTCTTCAGTTTTTCCGGAGCAGTTTGCTGGGCCATCGTCATCGGTTATGTCGGTTTTCTGTTTGGCGGAAGCTGGGATACGCTGGTCGCGTTTGTGGGACGCATGGATCGTATCGCGCTGGCCGCCCTGGCGCTTTCCGCGGCAATCCTGGTCGTGGCTTACAAGCTCCGCCGCAAGAAAACCGCGTAACGCGCATCGTCCATCAGTCATTCAAGTTCTTCAAATCCTCCTTCGCAGCTTTGAAACCGCGGCGGAGTTTAAGCGCGGCATGGAATTCTGAGCGCGCCTCGGCGTTCCGGCGTTCCCTTTCGAACAAGAGGCCCAATAAGCGGTGCGCGTCAGCGCTGTCCGGCTCCTCCCCCTCCGGTTCCTGAGAAAGATACTTCTTAACATAACCTTCCGCCTTCGCATAGCCCCTGCCGCTTTCGAGTAGTCCCTGCGCAGCTTCATAGTAAGGCCGCAGGTCATCCGGGACGTTCTTCTCGGCGCTGGCCAGGGTTTGCTCAAGGTCAGCCCATCGTTGCTGGAGCGCGAACACCCGCGCCTGAACCCGGTACGCTCCGATGCGCCGGGGATCAAGGTGCATGGCGCTTTGCGACTGTTTCATGGCCTCATCATACTTTGCATGCGGAGATTGGCTATAGAACGTAGCAAGGGCGATAACGGCATCATAGTTCCCGGCATCCGCCTGGACTGCCTTCAAGTAAAACGCTTCCATCTGGGCCGGGTCCTTTTCCAGTTCCGCGAGTTCGGCGTGCGCCAGATATCCCGCACTGGGATTGAGCGCCGCTATTTTGTCGGCAAGCTCGCGCGCCTCGTCTTTGCTGCCTCCCATGATGCCGGGAGCCTGAAATTTAAACTGCATCATCGCATCCAGCACGTCCAGATTCTTCGAGTCGAGCTGGATGGCGACTTCCACCTCTTTACGAAACTTTACGGCCAGCGACCCGGCCGAGATAAAACTCGCGCGCGCGGCCTGCTCTCCGTAGACCTTGCCCAATTGCAAATGGTAATTGGAATTATTGGGGTCCAGCTCGACGGCGTGCTGGGCCAGGGGAAGCGCTCCATCGATATCCTTGAAGGTGAATTTCACTTCCGCCAGTTCGTAGCAACTCTTCGCATCCTGCGGGTGGGCCTGGACCCTGGGTTCAACGATGGCGCGAGCCCGTTTCCAGTGGCCGGCGCGAATCAACGCTTCCACGTCGTTGTCGCGATCCCCCGGGACCGGTTCGTTGGAAAAACCCTGGAAGGCGGCGAGCGCCAACAAAATGAATGCCGCGAAAATGGCGGCAGCGAGATTTCGCGTTCCGATGGGTGAACCCCTTGAGCCACGGAAAAGCGTTGAACGGTCTTTAGTGGGCATCAAGCCACGCCTCCCTGATGGCCTTTTGTTCAGGCGCTGCCGACGACAGCGGGACCAGCGAATACGCGCTGCTCAACGGGGGATCGAGGGTCACGTAAATTCTGTCCCTGCGGCCATGGCGTTCCACGGTAATGGGGACGCTGGAGCCGGGCGGGTAAGCCTTCAATCGAGTCGCCAGGTCTTCCGTGGCCAGCGTCTGATTGTCAACATCGATCAGCAAATCATCCCGGCTGAGTCCGGCGCGGTCGGCCGCACCGCCGGGAACCACTGACACGATCCGCACGCCCCGGTTTTCCATCTGTGCCCCGATACCCAGCATCGGTCCCGCGTCGCGCGGCGTCTCCAGGTTAAGCCGCAGGGCTGCCTTCGCCAATGTTTCCTGGTAGGGCAGCGGATCCGTCCCCCTGACGTAGCGCTCGAAGAAGGGTGCAAAGTCAGAACCCGTTACGGATTGCAGTGCCGCCTCCACGTCCTTTTCCTCAAAACCGCGACCCGGCCCGTAATAGGTGCCTGCGGGACTCTCATAGAACTGGTGGTACATCAACTGCATCACGTCGAGCAGCGACTTGGATCCCCCTGTGCGCGAACGGATTTCCAAATCCAGCAGCATTCCCAGCAGTGCGCCTTTGTTGTAGTACGAAATCGTGGTGTTGGCGAAATTCGTCTCCTGCATTTGCGGTGAACGGTCAAAGAACCACGCGTTGAAGCTCGATGCTTCCGCCGACATCAGTTTTCTGCCGGGCTCCCTCTCCAGCGTGGAAATCTCGCCGGCCAGATGGCCCAGAAACTGTTCGCGGGTCCAGAGGCCGGAGCGAAGCAGGAAGACATAACTGTAATAGGTGGTGATGCCTTCGGCGAACCAGAGCGAGCGCGAATAATTCTCGCGCGTGTAATCAAACGGTCCCAGGGCGGCGGGGCGCAGGCGCTTCACGTTCCAGACGTGGAAGAATTCATGCGCCGCCGTTTCCAGCGCCTCCTGCGAGTTTTCATGCACGCTGCCTTGCAGGATGATTTGGGTGGAATTCAAATGCTCCATGCCGTCTCCCGCGGCAAGGTCCGGCACAAAATGGAAGATGAAAACGTAAAACGGAAAATCCGGCGGGGGCATGGCTGACATTTCCGCGCGCACGATCTTCTTCAGCCCGGCCAGAAGATGGGACCGATCGTTGTCATCATCGTTGTACGTGTGTACCGCCACCGCGAAGGTCTTGCCCTGCTCCTCAAACTGGTCGACGGTGCATTCGGCGCAAATTTCCAGCGGCGTATCCACCAGGCGGTCGTAAGTGGGCGCCTTGAACGTTCGCTCCGACGTGGAAAGTGAAAACCCGCTGATGACCTTCCATTGCGCCGGGGCTTCAATGCTCAAAGTAATGGGGTCCGGTTTGTGACCCTCAACGTACATGAACACCGACGCCCCATTCAGGTCCGCGTGTACGCTGTCAACCTGCGAGAACGACCCGGTGAGGTCATTGGCAAAAACCTCGTAATGGATGTGGACGGCTCCGCCGGACTGGCCTGATTCCACGCGCCAGGTCTGCTTGTCGAGTTTGATCCACGGCAGGGTATGGTGGTCCGCGCCTTCCGCGGAAAACTCCTGAACGTTCTTGGCGAAATCGTAAATCGCGTAGCGCCCCGGCGCCCAGGCGGGTAATACGAATTCAATATCGGTGGTTTCCACCTTGCGCGCCACGATGTCAATACCCAGCATGTGGGTGAGCGGCCGCTCCACACGCACCTTGTATTCGAGTTCCAGAGGTGGCGCAGTGGGCGCCTCAACGGCCCGTAATGCACCGGCGCAGCCCATCGTGAGGCAAAGCATCAACAAAAACCCGTGGACGTGTTCGGAACCATTCGCTACAGATGGCAGGCGAATCTCTGTCCGGTTTTTCAACGCGACCTGCGGCAACCATAATCTCATCGACGTTTGATTCCCTTGGAGGTGGGTCAATTCCCGTCCGAATTCTTACTAAAACATGCTTTATTGCTGCCATGAGTTCAAGACACGACGCGGGCGCAGCCCGCATTCGGAGTGCGCTAGCAGCCGCTACCACTTTTCATGGCGCCATTTCCAGACCCTGAATCACGCATTCTTCCTTCGCATCCACAATAACTCGGACGCGTCACTATCCCAGAAAAGCGGTAGCGGCTGCTACCGCAGTCAAAGGCGCCTGCGGCGCACCGCATGTCGTCAATCTTACTGCGAGAATCCTTTCTTCATCGGCCGGGCTCCAGCACGAGCTTATGAACCGTCCCTTTTTCCACGGCCGCATCGCTAAAGGCCATGGGAATACTTGTCCCAGCATACCAGGCGGGAAACTGATCGCGGTAATAGGGGCTGAACGCCTGGCCGGATTCTCCCAGCGTGATGTTTTGCGTGGAGCCGTCGAGATCTGCGAAATCCACCACCATGCGCATGGAGGGCCCGATGCGAGAAGACGTTTGCTTGACGGTCGTGCCGGTTCCCGGCTGTGGATAGGGTCCCACGTCAAGCCATCGTCGCAGGAAGGGCAGGCCCGCGGTCAGGGGATGATGAAAGGTCAGGGGAATGGTATCACCCCATTTCCACGCCGCGTGATCCTGGCTGTGCACCAGCGCGGGAATCCGGCTCACCCCGTCGTCCAGGCTTTTCATCAGCGTCACGTTGAAGTCGGCATCACCGGGAGGCAGCCAGCGCGCCAGGTTTTGCTCAATCACATTCTGCACGAACGTCATGCTCATGGGCCAATGATAGCCGGAAAGGTCGTCACCCAGCCTCGGTTTCAGGATGCGGGTCAGCAAGGCTCGCCGCGTAACCTCCAGCACCAGCGTGGCGGCGGAATCCGCACGCGCTTCGCCGTCCCAGCCTTTCAGCGTGCCGAGGGCAAACTGCGCGTCAGGCGTGGAAGGTTGCGCTTTCTCCGCCGCGGCAAGAAGTTGTTTCGCGAGCCAAACATCTTCCAGACTCAGGATGTCGGTCTGGATCCGCAGCATGTCCTGTGACGTGAATGGCCCCCCTTCGCGCAAGAGCTGAAAGATTCTTGCCGTGCGGTAGGGTGCTTCCCACCGGGCCGTAATGAAATAGGGGTAATCGTCAGGAACAATGCGGCCATTGGCGGTGGCGATGATCCCGCCGGGCGGATTGAAGGAATGGGGGAGCTCGTCAAACGGGATGAAGCCAGTCCAATCGTAGTCGTCGGTGCTGCCGGGGAACGGCACGGAGCCGTTGCCTTGTTTGCGGATGGGAACGAGCCCGGCCGCGTAATATCCGATATTGCCCTCCGCATCGGCATAAACGCAGTTCTGCATCGGAATATTGAAGTCGCGCAGGGCGGCGGTAAATTCCTGCCAGTTGCCCGCCTGGTCGAGGCGCAGAAAAGGAAGGTGCAGAGCGTGCGGGCTCAGCAATGTCCATTGCAACGCAAGGTCGCGGTCGCCGTCGTGTGAAACCACGGGGCCGTGGCGCGTGACCATCACCGTGAATTGGTAATCGCGTTGGTTGCGGACCTTGATGTTCTCATCGCGAACTTCCGCGTCCACCCACTGGCCGTTGTGCAGGTATTTCGTGGGGTCGCGGGTGTTGAAGCTCTCACTGTAGAGGTCCTGCACGTCGGGTCCGGTATTGGTCATCCCCCAGGCGATACGTTCATTGTGGCCAAGGATGACGAAAGGCAGGCCGGGCAGGCTGACCCCGGTTACATTCAAGCCGGGCGCTGTGAGATGAATCATGTACCACACGCTGGGCACGCTGTGGTCAAGATGGGGATCGTTGGCCAAAAGCGGCTTGCCGGATTTCGTGTGCGACCCGCTCACCACCCAATTGTTGCTGCCCAGACCCGCGGGGAAGGATGAAACTGGAAACTGGAAACTAGAAACTGGAAACTGGAAATCCGAAACTCGGGACACGTATTCCCGAGGCGCCCGGAGATCGCCGCGATTTTCGAGTTTCGAATTTCCAGTTCCGAGGCCTCCCTCGTCGCCGCGAGTTTCGATTTTCGAGTTTCCAATTTCCAGTGTCCGATTTCCAGTTTCCAGTTTCCGATTTCCAGTTTCCAGTTTCCGATTTCCAGTTTCCAGTTTCTGCGAGTGCGGAGCAGCCGCGGCGTCCGCCACAGGCACGTCAAGCGGCGAGTGGTCTGGGAACACGTCCGCCGCCAGATCTTTCCCCAACTTGGCCGTGACGTGCTCGCGCATCAAATCGTTCTCCCAGGATTGGCTGAGCGTGGTCGAGAGGTTCAAAGCCACAGCCACGGAATCCAAGTCGCGCCAGGGGCGGGTTTGGTATTTCAACACCAGAAATTCCATAGGCAGGCTGTCGCGGTGACTTTCCATGAAGGCGTTGACGCCGCGCGTGTACGCCGCAACCATCTGGCGCTCTTCCGGGCCAAGGTCCGCGAGAGCCGCTGCGGCCACGCGGGGAAGGCCCAGCGTGCGGCTTTCGATATCCATGCGCAACGTGTGATCGCCGAAGATTTCCGATAGCTCGCCTTCCGCGTTGCGCCGGCTCAAGTCCATCTGCCACAGGCGGTCTTGCGCCGTTACGTAGCCCTGGGCGAACACCGCGTCGGCAATTGACTGGGCGCGAATGTGGGGAACCCCATGCGCGTCGCGCCGAATTTCGATGCGCGATGAGATGCCCGGCACAGAGACGGCGCCGTCAAGCAGCGGCAGGCTGGCACGGATCCGGTGGCGCAGCCATAATCCGGCGCCCGCCAGCACAAGCACCAAAACGGCGACGATAGCCAGGAACAGACGTCCGATGAAACGCTTCATCGTTTTGGCCCACCAGGAAGTTCCGGAAAAATTCTCTTTCAGGTACCCAGGTGCGTTCTCCCGCGGATGCAGCCGCAAAATAGTTTAACAGCCACGCAGCCCTTCGGCGCCACTGATTTGTGAACCCGCAGCGTGCCATACCCATCTCCAAGGTGCACGGACGGGCGGACAGGCGGACGTTCGGGCTCGGATTCAGGAGGACCGGCGCGTTCGCGCCGGGGGTGGTTACAGGACCCAAATTCCTCGTCCCTCGTGGAAGGCGGCACGAGCTATAACGTCGGCGGAGTCGTAACGGCGGCTTGACGCCGCCATTCTGGTGGCGCGGTAAACCCGCCGCTACGCCGCCTGAATCTTCCCGACGATTGCTGCCTGGTCGAACTACACCTCAAGCTCTCGACCGCTTCGGTCCAGATATGTAAGGGCTGCCCCGTTCATAGAACCGGAGCAAGCGCTGGGTTTCTCGCGAAATCCCGATCCGCACGCTTCTGCCGATTTTTCCCGCGGGCCTGACTGAGTCGCCCAGCCACAAGGGGCCGGCGGCGCACAGGTCCACGCCGTCAAGCTGCGGGCCAATACCCATTGCCTCGGCGAGTCTCCCCGGACCTCGGGCCAGGTCGATTAAACGCGCTTGGTGGCGTCGAAGCCGCATGAAAGGGATTCCATCGAGCGGCTCCAGAGCGCGCAACAGGACGCCGGCGCCCACCCCGCGAACTTCGCTCGAGACGTTTACCAGAAAGTGCAAACCATAGGCACGATAAACATACGCGTGCCCTCGGTCGAGAAACAAAGACCTGGTTCGCGGTGTGGGCCCTCGAAAGGCATGCCCGGCGGCGTCGCCCACTACGTAAGCTTCTGTTTCCACAATCCGCCCGCTCACTCTGCCGGCTGGACTATCATGCACCAGCGTCTTACCGATCAGGTATTTCGCCAGTTCGATGGTGCCAGCGGGTAATTGGTTCCGGCGAAGGCGGCGAAGCGATCTTTCGTTTATTTTCTGAGCCATCTCGTCTCGTTTCCTCACCCAGGGGGTGGAAGCCTCATCCTCGCACTAAATTTCTTACTCGTCATCTCGACCGCGAATCGCCGCGGTGGTTCCAGCTTCGGCGAAGCCGCGTCGCGCTCGTCGTAAGGGCGTCCCTTGCGGGTGCACTCCGCTCGAAGTGCCGCTGGCATCCTGCCCGTGCCCGAGCATGGCCAGGACCTGTCCCTGTCCGGAATTTCCCAATAACGACCGGCAAACACGTTCCATGTCGATCCCGTAATCTGCTACCCTAGGAGTTTCCGGGCAGGGAGCCAGTTGCCGTTCCCGGCACGGAACTTAAAAACATACCGGAGGGTGAGTCCTCATGAGCAGCACTCCGAACTTCAAGACCTATCCCACGCAAGACCAATTAGCCCACATGGACCGGGACCTCGCGTTTCATCCCAGCACGGTCAAGAACCCCAAGGTTCTGACGCCCGCGCAAATCGAGCACTTCAACACCCGGGGTTACGTCAACGGCATACGCGTGTTCTCGCCGGAGGAGATTGCTGAGACGCGCGCCTTCGTGGACGCCATCATCGGCCGAGTGCTTGCCCAGGGCGGCAGCAGTTATTCGATGAAGCATGCCCACATGAAATACGGACGCGTGTGGGACCTGATCACCAATCCGCGCATCACCGCGTTCGTTAAGGACCTGCTCGGCGACGACGTGGTTGGGTGGGGAGCGCATTTCTTCTGCAAAATGCCCGGCGACGGCAAGATCGTGGCGTGGCATCAGGACGCTTCCTACTGGCCGCTGACTCCTTCCAAAACGCTGACCGTGTGGCTCGCGATCGACGATGCCGATGTGGAAAACGGCTGCATGAAGTTTGTGGCCGGCTCCCATCTGAAGGGCCATCTCACCTTTCGGCGAAGCTCTGCCGAAGAAGACAACGTGCTCGATCAAACCGTTGAAAACGCCGAACAGTATGGAACCGTGGTCTACAACGAACTCAAGGCCGGCGAGGCTTCCGTCCACTCGGACCTGCTTCTGCACAGCTCGGAAGTCAATAATTCGAAGCGCCGCCGCTGCGGGTTGACGCTGCGTTACTGCACTCCCGACGTGCGGGGCACTCTTGGTTGGAATAACGAGGGAGTCCTGATCAGCGGCAGCGACCCTGAAGGCCACTGGGGTAACCCTGCACGTCCGATTCGGGATTACGAAGGAATCTAACCTGGCCGCAACCTGAGCGACCTCTTGCTCAGGTCGTAGGGGCAGGCCACGTGCCTGCCCTCCCCGGCAGCGTGATGTCCACGTGCTACGGACTCCCCTCCTGATTTAGGAGGGGACGGCGCGTTCGCGCCCGGGGTGGTTACCTCGCGCTACCTGCGAACGGCCACAAGCGGCACCTCTACGAAACATCTTCCTCCGGAACGAAAATGTTCACACCAAAGCTCTGTCCGTAACCGACCCGGCGCGCGTCGAATCCAAAGAACACGGCGATCACGCGCCGGGAAATTCACTTGTAAGGGAAAGGGACGCTAAATTATGAAAACCTCCTCTTCGAAATTTTCGCTGGCCCGTTCTGTAGTCGCCGCCGCCGCTTTGATTTTTCTGTTCGCCCTGCGCGGCGCTGCTCAGGTGGGCGGACCGCCGCCGCCGAGCACACGTCCCAATCCCCTCCCGCTCTCGGGGCGGGGCGGGCAGAGCGGCGGAGTTGTGGCCACGGAAGCGCCCGTTCCCAGCACCACCACCAGCGTGAATGCCATCAACCCCACGGTTTCCGTGTCCGGCGCGTACAGCGGAAGCACCAACAGTACTAAGGCGATTCCGTTTTCAGGAAAGCTCTCGCTCCAGGAAGCGATCCGGCGCGGCCTTGCCTACAACCTGGGAGCTGTAGGCATGAACCAGGCCCTGCGCCAGGTGCATGGTCAGGCGAGAACCGCCCGCAGTGGTCTGCTGCCGAATTTCAGCGGCGACGTCTCCGACACTGAGGAAACGTTCAATCTTCGAACGATCGGTTTCAGTTTCAATTTTCCGGGGATATCGCTTCCCTCGGTAGTGGGGCCTTTCAACGTTCTCGATGTACGCGCGCGGGTTTCGCAGAGCATTGCCGATTTCACCGCGATCAACAATTATCGTTCCGCCCAGCAACTGGCCCGCGCCAGCAACTACTCCGCCAAGGATGCGGAGGATCTGGTGGTTCTTGCCGTTGCCGGCTCCTATCTTCAGGTGATTGCCGCCACCGCGCGGGTTGAGGCGGCGCGCACCCAACTCGCGACGTCGAGCACTCTCTATCAGCAGGACGTTCAGCGTTTGAAGTTTGGCACCATCGCGCCCATCGACCTCAATCGCAGCCGCGTCGCGACGCTGCTTGATCAGGAGCGGCTGATTACGTTGGAGAATGAGTTGGCCAAGCAGAAGATCACGCTGGCCCGCCTGACGGGATTGCCCCCCAGCGAGCATTATGAAATCTCGAGCGTCGTTGCCTTCGCGCCTGCCCCACCTGTCACTCTGGACGACGCCATCAAGCAGGCGATTGACCAGCGCGCTGATCTGAAAGCCGCGGAAGTTCAGGTGTCGGCGGCGGAGCGGGCGCTGGCCGCCGCGCGTGCGGAGCGCTATCCCTCCGGCTCCCTCAGCGCTGACTACGGCGGCATCGGCTCGCCTTCGCAGTTGCGGCCCACTTACACTGTCGTCGCCACATTGAGCGTGCCCATTTGGAACGGCGGCCGTACGGCCGGTGACATTGAACAGGCGCAGGCGGCCCTGTCACAGCGCCGCGCGGAATTGGAAGACATTCGAAGCCAGGTGGAAAGCGAGATACGAACCGCTTATCTGGACGTGAGCGCCGCCGCCAACCAGGTGGATGTGTCGCAGCAAAACCTGGACGTCAATCACGAAACGCTGAGCCAGACCCGCATTCGCTTCGGCAGCGGAGTGAGCACCAACGTTGACGTCATTCAGTCGCAGGACGCGGTGTCCAGCGCCCAGCTGGATTATATTAACAGCGTGTTCGCCCACAACCTGGCGAAGCTGAGCCTGGCCAGGGCCATGGGAAACGCCGCGGATAAACTAACGCAGTTCCTCAGCGTGCAGTGACAACACTCGCGCCCTTAGGAGTGAAGCACCGCGAAGGTTCCATCTGCGGCGAAGCCGCCTTCGGACTGCGGTAGCAGCCGCTACCGCCTTCTGCCCGCGTTTCATACGATTCCTGCTGGCGTTCATCTGGCCATCGTGCAAACGCCCCAACCCAGAAAGCGGTAGCGGCTGCCACCGCAGTCCGAAGGCGGCTTCGCCGCCGTACAGGTCAATCCTCGACTCCAAACGAGGTGTTTCGGTTACGGCTGGCCACGCCATCCTACTGCGGTGTACTGGACTCAGCCGGTTCTTCCTCGTGTTGCTGAACCTGGTGCATTTCCTGGTAAACCTCGTGGATTTTCTTGCGTGAGTCTTCCAAATCCTGAAAGAGTTTTATCTCCCGGTCGGCATCCGGCATTTGCCCCAAACGCCGGTAAGTCTGGGCGAGAAGGTAGTGTGCGGTTGAGTCAATGGGGTCAAGGCGCGCAGCTTCGCGCAGGTGAACCAGGGCCTCCGGATTTTTTCCCATTCTAATCAGGACCTTTCCCAATCCCAATTGAGCGTTCGAGAAATTGGGTTGGAGTTGCACCGCCCGGTCGTAACTCTGGTAAGCCTCATCGAGCCGCGCCGTCCCGGCGGAGAGGTAGAGGTCTCCCAGGCGGCACAGCGCGTTCACGTTGCCCGGGTCGAGGGCCAGCTCCGCCTTAAAGGCTTCTTCGGCTTCCTCGCGTTCGCGCACGGTTTTGGACTTCTGTAGCAACGCCTCAGCCAGTTCAAAGTGGGCGCCCGGCAATTGCGGAGCAAGCTCCAGAACCTTTCTGTACTGCACAATGGCGCCGTCACGGTCACCTTCATTGACCAGATGCTCGGCAATGATCAGGTGCATCCGGGCGCTATCAGGCGCCAAAAGGGCGATAGCGTTCAAAGCGCTTGCGGCTAAGTCGGAGTACGTCCGGTAGGCGGAGTAGAGGACGTCCAGATTTTTCGGATCAATCTGCTGGAGCGTGTTGACGACTTCCGCTGATTTGCCCAATTCCCCCACCTGATAGTCAAGTTCGGCCAGTTCCAGCCCAGCCTGAGTTTTCAGCTTCAGTTCTTCCAGATGGGGGAACGATTTCTCCAGCCAGGTGCGCGCGCTGTCAAGATGACCCAGCCGTTTTTCGCACATACCCAGCAGCGCCTGCACCTTCCACAGTGTGGGCTGCAGCTTCACCACTTGGCGGAAATCTTGACCTGCGTCAGCATACTGGCCCTGAAGGAAGGCGATCACGCCAAGGTTTGCCCGCGCATCGATGTTCTTGGGGTCGAGTTGCAGAACCGCCCGGTACTCGCGCACCGCGGTTTCAGGATCATTTACCCTCAGAGCCTCCTGCGCGCGCTGAACGTGGGTTTGAATCTCCTGCTGGGTCCGCGGGGGAGCCTGAGGATATGATCGATCTGACGTGGAAATCAGAATTATGGCGAAGGCAACTGCCTGGCATACCCGCGGCGATTTGTTCAT
>Ga0206987_1008_pt2 | contig 37664 bp, 37 predicted proteins | sample Alteio_BWMinCont_11_FD_153281 | JGI IMG/M metagenome (GOLD analysis project Ga0206987, IMG submission 153281) | Enriched cells from forest soil in Barre Woods Harvard Forest LTER site, Petersham, Massachusetts, United States -... | ecosystem: Environmental > Terrestrial > Soil > Temperate forest >... | reverse complement strand
GCAAGTTCACCAGGTTACACGCATTGAACCCTATGAAAAAGACGGGCATATAGCCATATTGAAATCGGGAGAAAAAATACCCATCAGCAAAACAGGTTATCCGAAATTGAAGTCTATAAAGAAGATAAAGCCTTCGGGAAATGGAACTTAATCCGAATCCGGTGCCTTTTTTGCTGGTAGACGTATTAGGGTCAAAAGGATTTTGAACAGAGACCGATAAAATGGAATTTTCTTTTTTTGCACTCAGTTTTATTAGCACTTTATCGGTAGTATCATAAAGTCCGAATTTGATGGCGTTCTCTACAATAGGTTGCAACAATAATTGGGGGATTTTAGCCGATGAACAAGCTTGGTCTTTTTCAATTAATGTATCAAGCCGGTGGCCGAAACGTACTTTTTCAATGTCGAGATAGAGTTGAAGCAATTCTAATTCTTCTTCCAGGGTAACCTGCAATTCTTCTTCCGTTTTCAACGTTCCTCGTAAAAAATCGGCTAATTGCTGCACCATCCGTCTTGCTTCCTCGGGCCTTGAAACTGTGAGCGAACTAATAGAATTCAAACTATTAAACAAAAAATGCGGATGCAGTTGTTTGCGCAGTTTGAACAGCTCCGCATCACGCGTAAGTTTTTCAGCCTCCATTTTCCGTTTTTCATTTTGGCGCTGTTCTTCGTAGCTATATACCACCCAATTAATCATAGCTGCTAAGCCGATAATGAGGAAGGCAGCAAAAACCCTTACCGGGGATGATTTATAGAGGAAAACCGCATACGAAGCATCTTTAATAAGGAAAGGAAGAATCCAGTCTATTACTAAAAACCACACCCCTGATATGCCCAAATCCCAAATGAAAACATAAAAGAAACTACTAGTGGTGGGCCGGTAATACCGAAGGATGTTTCCTAAATAATAGGCAATAACGGCAAGCAACACATTACTGATAGCACTGTCGATAATGGAATTTCCCACGGAGACACCAAACCAAACCAAAATCAACGTTTGAATGATTATAAAAACCAGCGCAAGCGCTATACTTACTAGCGTTAAATTGCGACTGGAATTAGAAGACGGGAAATTCATGCAATTACATCTTTAAGCGAACTTAGTAGCATTGAATACTGATGCCAGCAAAAATGGAGGTGCCATCAATAACCAACGTTTTTTCAGGATTTTCTTTAATCAGGGCGGTGGGTCGCTTATCATCTACCTGCCCAAAAATAGAAGAGGAGTTGATAACTACCTTCCAATCGGTAGGCACTATAATATTGGCTCCGCCAAATACCTGAACAATATCGAGGGTTACTTTTCCCGTAAAGTCAGCCTGTGTAAGATTAATTTCGCATCCTCCGAAAATATTTACAATATCTCCACCTTTAAAATTTTTCGATACGATTACTTTATGGGCTCCTCCAAAAATGGAGGTAGATTCAATATAATCATCCCCTTTTGAGGTTGAACCACTGTAGTTTTGCCATTTTTCCCATTTTTTCCAGTGATGTTCCCTATGTTTATGATGCATAGCTTCCCAATCGAAGCGGCGTTTAGGTCGTATTATCAAGAATAAACCTATTACAATAATGGCAAAAGGCCATATATAATCGGATATTTCATATTGGGGGAAGTAATCCTGTATGAGAAATATTACCCCAAGAAGACTTATAATAAGCCATCCTCCCCAACCCCGGAACCCATGCCGGGCACCCACAAAAAGTCCCCATACAATAAGAAGCATTGGCCAGCTAAAAAGCCAATGGGGAAAAATATAAAGGTGCATTTGCTTGAGGAGCAGTGCAACACCTACTGCTACAACTATTAGGCCACCTAAGGCTCTTCCTCCACGATTGTGATTATGTTTTGGCATATCTACGGTTTCCATGATTTTTAATTTTATGACGCAAAACTACATCACTTGGCTAAAGTGAGTTAGCCCAATTAGGTACAAGAAAGTGAAAAGTCGGTAAAAGGCAGGGTTTTATCGGTGAAAAAGCCTAATCAGCCTAAATAACGATACAACAACATTCATTATCTGATAAATATGATTCCTGGAAATACTTTTTACTGCAAATATCGAGCCCTGGGATAAAAGCAGAAATGAAGGTTTTTGGCCGGTTAAACGTCTAAAACCTTACTTACTCTGAAGCATTAACATTAATTAACAAAGATAATAGTAGTCATAGGTGCGGTTCTAACGTCATTATAAGGGATAAATTCCTTTCGGAGAAAGATTTTTATTGACAAACGCCCATTGAGGCATTATATTTGCACCCTTTTTACCAAAAAGTAACATATTTTAAACATGAAATTATCAGAATTTAACTTCAATTTCCCAAAGGAATTAATAGCAGAATACCCAAGTCCAAACCGTGACGAGGCCCGTTTGATGGTGGTTCACCGTAAAACAGGCAAAATAGAACATAAAGTGTTTAAAGATATCTTGAGTTACTATAATGCCCACGATGTATTTATAATCAATAATACCAAGGTGTTTCCTGCCCGCTTGTTTGGCCGAAAAGAAAAGACCGGGGCTAAGATTGAAGTGTTTTTATTGAGAGAGCTGAACAAAGAAAGTTTTCTGTGGGATGTGTTGGTAGATCCGGCCCGTAAAATCCGTATTGGTAATAAGCTCTATTTCGGCGACAATGATGAATTGGTTGCTGAAGTAATTGATAATACTACCTCCCGGGGCAGAACCCTACGTTTCCTTTTCGACGGAACCTACGAAGAATTTAAGAACATTGTTTACACCTTGGGTGAAACCCCACTGCCAAAATATATTAAAAGAGAAGTAAAGGATTCGGATAAAGACCGCTACCAAACCGTTTATGCCAGCCAGGAAGGAGCTGTGGCTGCACCTACTGCCGGGTTGCACTTCAGCAAAGAGCTGATGAAGAGGATGGAATTGAAAGGAATCGGGTTTGCTAATGTTACCCTCCATGTGGGATTGGGTACCTTCCGCCCCATTGAAGTGGAAGATTTGAGCAAACATAAAATGGATTCTGAACAAGTAGTGATTACCCAGCCAGCCGCCGATATTGTAAACAAAGCTAAGCTGGAGAAAAGGAAAATATGCGCTGTAGGCACCACGTCTATGCGTGCTATTGAATCTTCTGTTTCTACGGAAGGTTTATTGAAACCCTACGATGGTTGGACAAATAAGTTTATCTATCCTCCATACGATTTTCATATTGCCAACAGCATGATAACCAATTTTCACGTACCGGGTTCCAGTCTGCTGATAATGGTTTGTGCCTTCGGCGGGTATGATTTGATTATGAAAGCTTACAAGGAAGCCATCAAGAATAAATATAAATTCTTCTCGTATGGCGATGCCATGCTCATTCTCTGATGAACGATAAAATGGTTGAAACCGGGAAGAAGTATGCCCTAATAATGGCGGGCGGTAAGGGAATGCGGATGAATAGCCCTGTGCCCAAGCAATTCCTTAAATTGGATGGCAAACCCATTTTGTTGCATAGCATTGACAAATTTCTGAACGCCGACCCGAATATAGAAATCATTTTGATTTTGCCACAAGACTATGTGAAATTGTGGGAACAGGTGTGTGCTGAATATATGTTTCACAAGCCGGTTAAAATAGCCCATAGCGGCGAAACCCGTTTCCATTCTGTTAAAAACGGATTGGAATTGGTAACCGAAGAAAGTGTTGTGGCTATTCACGATGCGGTTCGCCCCCTCGTTGGCGCCAAGACCATCCAGGTGAGCTATAAAGCGGCTGAAATGTATGGAAATGCCATTCCTGCTATACCTATTAACGATTCCATACGGCAGATAGAGTCTACCCGCAGCATTGCGGTTGACCGTTCCCGCTATTGTGCCACGCAAACACCTCAATGTTTCCGTTCCGAGATCATTAAGAAAGCGTACCAGCAGGAGTATAAATACACGTTTACAGATGATGCTGCGGTAGTGGAAGCTTTGGGAGAACAAATAAAACTTGTGGACGGAAACCCCGAAAACATCAAAATTACCAGCCCTAAGGATCTCCTTATTGCAGAGGTATTGCTGAAAGCCGAAGCACAGCCTTTCACCGCGAATAAAATATAGTGCGTAACTTTGCACCTATGGCAGCATCGGAAACATTACCGAGAAACATCCGTCATTTAGGATTAAATGACATTACCTATTGGTTTAAGCAACGGGGGGAAGCTACTTTTCGTGGCAAACAAGTATATGAATGGCTTTGGCAAAAAGCTGCTCACTCGTTCGATGACATGAGTAACATCCCAAAAGCCACAAGGGAAGCGCTTAAAACCGATTTTGTAATAAACAGTTTTGAAAGTGTTATATCGCAAATCAGCAAAGACGGAACCATTAAAAATGCTTTCCATTTGTATGATAATAAGCGGGTGGAAGGTGTTTTGATTCCTGCTGAAAAGCGCATGACAGCCTGCATTTCATCACAAGTGGGTTGCAGCCTCGAATGTAAATTTTGCGCTACCGGTAAGTTAAAACGCGAACGCAATTTGGGCGCCGATGAGATTTATGATGAAGTGGTTTATATACAAAAACAAACCCTCGAAAAATATAATACTCCCCTTACCAATATTGTATTTATGGGCATGGGCGAACCCCTACTGAACTATAACAATGTGATGGAGGCTATTCATAAAATTACTTCTCCTGAAGGACTTAATTTTTCAGCACAGCGCATAACCCTCTCTACTGCCGGAGTTGCCAAGATGATTAGAAGGCTGGGGGACGATGAGGTAAAATTCAATTTAGCCTTATCGCTGCATGCCGCTACCGATGAGAAGAGGAGCAAAATAATGCCCATTAACGATGCAAATAAGTTAGAAGAAGTAGCCGACGCATTAAAATACTTTTATAGCAAAACGCAAACAAAAGTCACTTACGAATATATTGTATTTAAGGATTTCAACGATAGTATGGGCGATGCCTATAAGCTGGCAGAGTTCTGCAAAATAGTGCCTTGCAAGGTAAACCTGATAGAATATAACCCCATAGATGGAGGTGAGTTTAAACAAACCAGCCCGGAACGGATGGGCTCATTTGTAAAGCTATTACGCGGTCGGGGAATTATTGTAAACATACGCCATAGCCGTGGTAAAGATATTGATGCTGCCTGCGGACAATTAGCGAATAAACTACAAGAGGCAGTAGAATAGATTATTTATTATTGAGTTTTGTCCGGAGTTTGGAAAGAGGAATATTTTCCGATTTCATGCCTTCATCTATTAACTGGGCAAAATGAAAATCTTCCAATGCTTTTCCTTTTAAAATTTTGGCTTCTCCCTGAACCCTTTTTATCACCTGGAGAATAAAATCAGCATCTTTCTCATTATTCAGTTTAGCTATTACTATGGAACTCATCTGGCTTGTTTTATGCAAAGATAGGTAAATTATATTATTTTTTTGATTCTATTCTATGAATAAGTGGACGCAAGGAGGTTTAAATTCTAAGCTTCAAAACGCCCCAAAAAATAACAAGTAAAAACAACAGAAAATACAATAAAATAACAATAAAAAGAAATTATTCTGATTATTAACACTGCTTGATAAATAATTAGTTGTAAGGGAATCTGTTGTTAAATACAATGAAATAAAAAAGTGGATAAAAACATATCCAAAAATTACTTGTAAAAACGTCCCAATATTTTTCATTCCGACCATCTTTATACAAAGATAGGATGTAGAAAAGTGGATTTGGGAAAGGTCAATGACTGGAATTAAGCATGCTTAAAGTTTATTCACCACGAAGAATATCTTCGCGGCTACGGGAGAATCTTCTTTATGACGAGACTATATTCTTTGTAGAAGAAAATCTACAATTTCAAAAGCGGGGAGGGAAATAATCCTCATTTACTCCTTCACCATATGCAAAGTCTCTATCTGAACGAATTTCCATAAATTTCTTTAATCCCGGATAAGGCATTTCTTTTCGTTCCTCACTTCGATACTCTACTCTATGTGTTCTCCATGAGAAATCAGTAAATGGTCCTACTTCCACAAGCAAAACACCTTCTTTAATTCTAAAAGAAGGAAATAAATCTTCTCTTACTTTTTCAAAGACATAGTTTGCTGCTCTCGTAAGTTCAAGAGTTAGATCATGGACTAATTTAACATGATACATATATTTATCAAATAATTTATCGTATAGCTCAGGATCCCACCCTTCAATTTTATAAAATTTTCTAGTCCATATTTCGTCCCTCTTATCTTCGCCATATTTATCAAATACATTTAATAAATCATTCAAAACATTCTTGAAGTTATAAAGTGCTTTTTCAATTTCAGGATAACGTTCATACCAAACCCGAGAGATAATATATTGAAGTAATACTTGTAGTTTGTCATATTGTTCTCTTGAAATTCTTGGGTGGTCACTACCAAATAAAAAGGAAGTCCAACCTTTCCAATGTTCGATATTTGCAAGATTTATGAATTCGTCAATATATGAAGCATAGACCTCATCCTCTCTTTGTTTTTTCTCATCAAATTTTAGATTTTTTCTTACCCAACTTTCATGATTCTTTTTGTAATCATGCAATAATTCAACCGAATATTTTTCAGGGTGGTCGTCAATTATTTTATGGTGGTCAAGACATAATAAAATTAAATTATCATATTTATCCCTTTGTTCTAATGTTAAGGGTGAATTCCCTCTCGGTCCATTCAGTTCTCTAGCTACAATATGTGCTTCTTCCCCAACAATTGAAGTATCATCAGTTTCCGAAATATCTGTAACTAGCTCTTTCCCGCAACTAGGGAAAGCACAAATATTTCCAGATCGCCCCCATAACATTTTGTGCGTTTTGAGTAATATGCTCATCTAAAATAAATTGGACCGTTAGTTTTCGTTTGATAGGTAAATATAATGATTGTGTCTATTTTTCATCAAATTATCTTAAAGTCTACCCCTCCCTCTCCTTAAACCTTATCCCTAACGTTTCTAGTTCTTTTAATAGAGGCTCATATATTTCTTTAACCGTAGGAGTTTGTACGCCGGTTAATTTTATTTTTCTTTCTAAAATTAATTTGGTAATTATTCCCACAGGCAAGCCTACTGTTTTAGCCATTGCCGTATACACAAATCCATCGCCTATTACCACTAATGATGAATTTAATTTATAAAGGGCGCCCCTTAATTCATATTCAAACTGGTGCTGCATCACAATCATATCAATATCTCCGGCTGTCAGGTTCCATTTGCTTTCCAGCAGGGTTTGCAATATGAGTGCAGGCGAGGCATTATTTATTTTTAAGCGTGTATCTTCAAAAAGCCCCAGCCATTCTAATTTGGCCATAATATCTCCATCCATAGGAATGCCAATATATTCCGCGAGTTTTGTTTTGGTGTCTCCTCTTTTCTGAGGTAAAAAAGATTCCACCACTTCACGAATGCTTAGTTTTTCCGAATCGGGAATTATGTAGCTATCATCCGTCATTCCGAGTTGTACAAACACATTCCATGCTTCGCAATAGCCTGGCTTGCGCAAGGTGCCTCGTAAAATGGTTTGTACATCGTCAATTCCGTAGATGGAGCGATAGTTCAGCGAATCGCGATTGGCATAGCCTTCAAAATAGCCTAAGCTGTCAATATAAATTTTTTCTGTGCGGGTAAAAAGCCGGTGATAGGGTATAAAGGCATATTTGCTATTCTCAATATATTTTGCGGTTCCCTGGCCGGCCAGTATTACGTTTCTCGGGTTCCAGGTAAACTTATATCCCCAGGGATTGTTATCCGATTCAGGCGCTATTAATCCCCCGGTGTATGATTTGAACAGGGTTAACTTACCACCGTCCGCCTTTATACGGTCAATCACTCTCATAGCCGAAGCATGGTCAAGGCCAGGGTCCAAACCCGATTCATTCATCAAAATAATTCCTGCTTTTTTGGCCTCTTCATCCAGTCTTTTCATTTCGGGCGAAACGTAGGAAGCTGTAACCATGTGTTTTTTATACTTTACACATTGTGTTGCAATAGTGGGATGAAGAAAAGCAGGCAACATAGAAATAACCAAGTCGGCCTGTTTAATTTCTTTTTCGGTTTCAGACTGATCGCGAATATCTAATAAAATAGCCTTTGAGTGAGGATGATTTCGGGTTTTCTGCCTGGCCGATTCCAGGGAAGTATCGGCAACAGTAACCGTGTAATTATATTCGGATGCTGCCTTTAAAAGGTATTCGATTAAAGACGAGGAAGAACGTCCGGCTCCGAGTATAAGTATGTTCTTCATCTAACGTTGCATTCCAGCAATTTTTCGGGACCAAGATATCCTTCTAATTTATCGCCTACCGAAACAGGTCCCACGCCTGAAGGTGTTCCCGTATAAATTAAATCGCCCATTTTAAGGGTTACAAATTTTGAAACATATTCAATTATGGTATCGAATTGAAAAAGTAAATCGCGTGTATTACCCGATTGCACGGTAGTGCCATTTATATCCAAATGAAAAGGAATGGTATACAGGTTTACAAAATCGGTTTTAGGTACAAAGCGGCCAATGGGTGCAGAGTAGTCAAAGGCTTTGGCCATTTCCCAGGGCAGTCCATTCTTTTTGCAATTGGCTTGCAAATCGCGTGCCGTAAAGTCAATACCTACTGTTAGTTCATCAAAATATTTGTGGGCAAATTTTTTCTCAATATGTTTTCCGTTGCGGTTTACTTTCAGCACAATTTCCACTTCGTGATGAATTTCCTGCGAAAAATCGGGATAGAAAAACGGGTCATCGTTTCGTACAATGGCATTCTCCGCTTTCATAAAGAATACAGGGCTTCCCGTACTCTCCGCCTTCATTTCTTTTATGTGTTCAGAATAATTCCGCCCGATGCAAATTATTTTCATACCTTTAGATTAATGAGTTTTTGATTTTAAATTTTGGTATGCTTTTTCAGCTTCTTTAAACTTCGGATTGATGCGATAAGCATGGTTATAATCAGTCAATGCTTTATCGTACTGTTTAAGCATTTCAAAGCAATTAGCCCTGCCATAGTATGCCATGTAATAGGTAGTGTCGTATTTAATAACCTGGTTGAAATAGCCCAGCGATTTTGTATAATCTGTTTTATCCTCGTTGTAAATAACACCCAGGTTATAGTAAGCATTTTTGTAGGTAGAATCTATTTGCAAAAGCTCCTGGTAGGCTTTGATGGCATTGTCATAATCTCCGCCAAACTGGTAAAACATTCCCTTATCGTAATACGATTCAGGATTTTGAGGTTCAATATTGGTTGCATCATCATAATACGAAAGCGCAATGGCATCGCCTCTTGCGGCAAATAATAATCCAATTTGTATGTAGGCATCGTAATTATTAGGGTCCTGTTCTATGGATGTCTGTATACTCGAAATCGCTTTTGCAGTGTCATGCTTTTCAATGTATATCATACCCTTTAAAAAATATGCCTTCCCTATGTAAGGATTAACACGCAATGCTTGATTGATGAGTGTAATAGCATCTTCGTATTTCTCTACATACAGGTACAATTCAGCCAGTTTTAACATTGCATCCGTATTTTTCGGGTCAAGCCGGATGGAAACCATGAAGGCGTCGCGGGCTTCGTGTGTGTGGCCTGTTAAAAACTCAACATCAGCAAGGTTGTAATAGTATCCCGATTTGGTACTGTCCAGTCTGATAGCTCTTGTCAAGTCAGCTAATGCAGGCATATAGCTTTTACTCAGTACCTCCAGTTTCCCCCGGTTCCAATATGCATTTGCATTAGCAGGATTTGATGAAATGAGGCCGGTATAGTAATTTATCCTGGCCGGTATAGTATCTCCACCATGTTGTTTTGATAAAGAAGAATCGGCAGATGAATTATTGACAGCCGATTTTATACTGCTGTTGTGGCAGGATGTAAATAAAATCCCAAATGCTATAATACAAATTAGGAATGTTAAATTATGAATTTTGAATGAGAGAGAGGGATTGAAATAGTTCAACATTTAGCATTCACAATTTAACATTCAACATTTCCAGTTATTACGCTTTTACCATCAGCGCTTCTTTTATTTTATTTTCAATTTCTTCGGCTAATTCCGGGTTATCATTAAAAACTTGTTTTACAGCATCCCTTCCTTGTCCCAGGCGGGTTTCGCCATAACTGAACCATGAGCCGCTCTTTTTGATAATATTTTTTTCTACACCGATATCGATTATTTCGCCCACTTTGGAAATGCCTTCGCCATACATAATATCAAACTCTGCCATGCCGAAAGGAGGAGCTAATTTATTCTTCACAACCTTTACACGGGTACGGTTACCAACTACTGTTTCTGCTTCTTTCAGTTGGCCTATGCGGCGAATATCAAGCCGGATGGATGAATAAAATTTTAGTGCATTTCCACCTGTGGTGGTTTCGGGGTTACCAAACATAACGCCGATTTTTTCTCTTAATTGATTGATAAAAATACAGCAACATCCGGTTTTATTAATAGTGCCGGTGAGTTTACGCAATGCCTGCGACATAAGCCTTGCTTGTAATCCCATTACGGAATCTCCCATTTCGCCTTCAATTTCGCTGCGGGGAGTAAGGGCTGCTACCGAGTCAATTACAATAATATCAATAGCGCCTGAGCGAATAAGGTTATCTACAATTTCAAGAGCTTGTTCACCATTGTCGGGTTGTGAAATTAAAAGGTTCGATATATCAACTCCTAACTTCTTAGCATAGTTCAAATCGAAAGCATGTTCAGCATCTACCATGGCTGCAATGCCACCTGCCTTTTGCACATTAGCAATAGCATGAATAGCCAATGTGGTTTTTCCGGAAGATTCAGGGCCATATATTTCCACTACCCTGCCTTTTGGCAAACCTCCTATACCAAGAGCTATATCTAAGGTAAGCGAACCTGTAGGTATCACCTCAGGCAGTTCAATAGGGGTATCACCCATTTTCATTACAGTGCCTTTACCATACGTTTTTTCTATCTTATCAAGTGTGAGTTGAAGCGCTTTAAGTTTCTCTTTACTAGCCTCTTTTAAATCTTCTTTTTTCTTTTCTACTACTTTTTCCATGATGTATATTTTAGGGTATTTTATTAAGGAATGTAAAGATAAGTAATTATGAAATGGCTGTATGGAATTCGGCCGAAAAATATACAATTTGTAGTCAGGATTTATGGGAAGCCGGATATTTACGCCGGAACGACAGGTAGAATGGAGTTCAAAGAGTATATATTCTCCATATTCCTTACCTTTGCTCCCTCAAAACAAGATTGTGGTATTAAAGAAAGAAGTTAAAATAGGATTAGTAGTAGCCGCTGCACTTGCAATGCTCATTTACGGACTGAACTTTTTGAAGGGCGTAAATATATTCAAGCATACTAAAATAATATACGCTGTTTATCATGATGTACAGGGTGTTGTTCCTTCCAACCCGGTGGTGGTAAATGGTTTTCATGTAGGCCAAATAAAAGACATTGCCATCGAGCCAAACGCATCGGGCAAGATAATTGTTGTTATGCAAATTACCAATTCAGATGTAAAGATTCCCCGCAATTCAATTGCTAAAATCTTCAGCGCCGATTTTCTTGGCTCAAAAGCTATTGAAATAGATTTGGGAACGGGTACTAATCTGATTGAGGATGGCGACACCCTTTCTTCCAGCGTTGAGGAAAGCATTAAAGAAACAGTAGATAAACAAGTGTTGCCTCTTAAAAAGAAAGTTGAAAACCTGATTTCATCACTTGACACTACGATTGGTATTATTGATGGAATTTTTAGCAAGACCACCCAGGATAATCTGACTCAAAGCATACAAAGCATTCGTATATCTTTAAAACATATTGAAAATACAACTGCGAGTGTAGACCAGCTTATGGGAAGTGAAAAAACGCATATAGCTTCTATTCTTGGAAAGGTGGATGAAATTTCAACCACGCTCGCTAAAAATAGCGGCAACCTTAGCAAGATCATTAACAATTTTGCCAAAGTAAGCGATACTATTGCCAAGGCAAATATTCAGGGCACTATTAATAATGCCGATAGCGCACTTTACTATACGGCTCAGATTATGGGTAAGATAAATAGGGGTGAGGGTTCTGTAGGTATGTTGGAAAAAGATACGGCTCTTTATAACCGGCTATCAGGTGCATCGGAACAACTCAGACAATTGCTGGAAGATTTCCGCTTACATCCTAAACGTTACGTACATTTCTCTGTTTTTGGTAAAAAAGAGTAGGCATGGTTTCACAAATAATATTCATACTCATTCTTGGAATAGCCATCGTTTTGTTTTGGAGGGCTGTCAGCAGGATTAGTAAGAATATTAACCTTGGCCGTCCGCTGGATCGTAAAGACCACCCGGCTGAAAGATGGAAAACCATGTTTATGGTGGCTATAGGACAAAGCAAGATGGTGAAGCGACCCCTGGCGGGCGTGATGCACATACTTATATATGTTGGGTTTATAATCATCAATGTTGAAGTACTGGAAATCCTTATTGATGGTGTGTTGGGTACACATCGCATATTTTCATTTCTAGGTCCATTTTACACCCTTCTCATTTCTGCATTTGAATTTTTAGCGGTGGGTGTAATAATTGCCTGTGTGACTTTTTTACTCCGCAGAAACGTTGCAAGATTGAAACGTTTCTGGTCAAGAGAAATGACAATTTGGCCGCGCTCCGATGCAAATATTATTCTTGTTACTGAAATATTATTGATGTGCGCGTTCCTCACGCTGGACACATCCGATACGCTTATTCAAAGAGCTTCCAATCCACAATATTCTGGATTTACTATTAGCAATATGCTAGTAGGTATGCTCAACGGCTCATCTGTTCCTACTCTTGAATTTATTGAACACTTTTGCTGGTGGTTCCATATTGTAGGGATTCTGGCTTTCCTCAATTATGTGCCTTATTCCAAGCACTTTCACATTATACTTGCTTTTCCGAATGTGTATTATTCCAATCTGAATCCGAAAGGAGAATTTACTAACCTGGCTTCTGTTACGAAAGAAATTCACCTGATGTTAAATCCCGAATCAGCACCGGCTGATGCCGGAAATGCTGCACCTCCCGAACGCTTCGGGGCAAAAGATGTATTCGATTTAAGCTGGAAACAATTGATGGATGCTTACTCTTGTACTGAATGCGGAAGATGCACTTCAAGCTGCCCTGCAAACCAAACAGGCAAACTCTTGTCTCCGCGCAAAATAATGATGGATACCAGGGACCGTCTGCAAGAAGTTGGTAAAAACATAGCCAAAAACGGAAAGTTCGTAGATGACGGTAAATCACTCTTGAATAATTATATTTTGCCAGAAGAAGTTTGGGCATGTACATCTTGCAATGCCTGCACGCAAGAATGTCCTGTAAATATAGACCCTCTTTCTATTATTGTAGATGTACGCCGCTTTTTGGTAATGGAGCAAAGTGCAGCTCCGCAAGAACTTGCTATGATGCTAAACAACATCGAAAACAATGGAGCTCCCTGGCAATTCCCTGCATCAGACAGGTTGAACTGGACGAGTGCTTTGTAAAAAATAATAAAAATGAATTCTACGGACCCAAATCAGATACTTGATAATTTACTTGGTTTTATAGATGAACATTCTACAGGCAGACTAAGACCCTATTTTACAGATGGAGAATTAATTAGGTTGGTTCAGGAACTTAAACCTGATTTAAGTGGATATGAAAACCCTGATTCCGGAGATGAGATATTACGAATACTTAATAAACTTACAAAAGACAATTGTATTTCCTTTGAATTAATGCCCTTATCTAAACCTGAAGCAGAGCGAATAAAGCAATATCAAATTACTTTTGAAGGAAGACTTTTGTTAAAAAATAATGGATATGTTGGAGAGTATGCTGATAAAAACTTTGAGAAAGTTAGGCTTCGTAAACAAGACGACCAAATTCGCTTATTAACTCTTTTACTTGCTATTGGTTCAATTGGTGTTCTGATAATTGAAGCCATGAAATTTCTTTTTGATTATTTTCTTTAGTATTTTGGGCTAAAGCCCTTATTCTTTTTCTGTCCTAATCCCCGACTTATCCGAAGGGATCCCTTTGGGAAAAGTCGGGGCTATTGAAAACAGCCTACTTCCTCCGAAATGTATTTTCAGTTGCCACGACCTTTAGGTCGTGGATAGGTAGCACAAACACTTTTTGGGCTTTAGCCCCAAGGTATTCACCACTATGAATAGATTCCTCACTGCGTTCGGAATGACATTGCTCTTTTCAAATTGGGACTGGGAGAATAGGAGGGGCGGGTAAAGCCCGCCCCCTTTTCCCTTCAATACTAATGAATCCTGTCATTCCGAATCCGCTGTGGTGGATGAGGAATCTATAGTCCCCTAATTTCTTATCTTTGTAAATGAATCAAATTCCTTTTCATGTCAAAGTATCCCCTTACCATTAAAGTAACCTGTTGGCTAATTTGTGCTGTTTTAGGCGCTATTATCCTGGTGTATGCTGAAAACGTTTTATTACCCATTGTAATTGCCGCCCTGTTATCATTTCTGCTTTACCCAATTCATAAAAGACTAACCGACTGGAAAGTACCACGAGTTCTGTCCGTAATTATCAGCTTACTGCTAATAGTAGCTGTCATTACACTGGTATCTATGCTTGTGAGCAGCCAGATAAAAAACCTGGTTGCAGATATAGAAATGAAAGGCAGCAAGATCAATGAAAAATTCGTTGACATGCAGAATTCTATTTCTTCCCACCTTAACCTTGATTCGGCTACCGTATCAGCCTATCTTGCCGAAGGGAAAAGCAAGTTGATGGTTTTGGGCGAACAAGTAGCGTCGGGTACTGTAACAGCTACTACCAGCTTTTTAGGCACTTTGGCTCTTATCGTTATTTTTATTTTTTGCTTTTTACTATACCATAATTCTTTCCGCGATTTTGGTTTTGCCCTGTTGCGAACGGAGACCTATGAAAAAGCAAATTCACTAATAGTCCATGTTCAAAAATTGGTGCAAAATTACCTGGTTGGATTGTTTACGGTTACATGTATCATAGGTGCACTAAATAGTATAGGATTATTAATAATAGGGGTGGACCATGCCATCTTTTTTGCTTTCCTGGCAGGTATGCTTACTGTAATCCCCTACATCGGTATAACCATAGGCGCTTCCATCACTTTTATTTATTTGCTTCTTACAAGAGATACCGCATTGCCGGCTTTCGGAGCGTTGGGCATCATGATATTTGTCCAGATAATGGAATCGAATCTTATTACACCAAAAGTGGTAGGTTCAAAAGTAAGCCTGAATCCATTTATTGCTATGGGAGCTCTGTTAGTAGGAGGTGAATTATGGGGAATTCCCGGCATGGCATTGAGTATTCCAATTACAGCTATTCTCAAACTGTTGCTTGATGTTCGCCCCCAAACAAAGGCTTTTGGATACTTTTTAGGAAGTGAATTTATCGATGATAAAACAAGCCCTTTTAAATTATTTGGTAAAAAAGATCCCAAGCCACCGCCAGCACCACACCCACATCACAAAAAATAATCATGTCGGCTTACAAATACGAAGACGGAATAATCACAGACCGACTTTACACACGCTTTTTAGTATCAAATGATCATATAGAATGGGCTAAATTTTTTGAAGATGAGGAAGCGATGCAGTATTTTCCAAGCTTTGTTACTTCTAATAAAGAACCAATAAACCCCTGGGTTGAAAAGCAATTACTCCGGTATAAAGAAAAGCGATACGGTTTACAGGCTCTTATTAATAAGAAAACAGGTGAATTTATTGGTCAATGCGGACTACTATTGCAGGAAATAGATGGTAAGCAGGAAGTGGAAGTAGGATATCATATCTTTAAAAAATATTGGGGACAAGGCTACGCGCCCGAAGCTGCCATAGCATTCATAAATTATGGATTTGAAAATAAGCTCGCTCCTTCTGTCGTTTCTATTATTGATGTTCGGAACATACAATCGCAACGGGTAGCCCAGAAGAACGGACTAAAACAAGATAAACAAACGAAGTGGGCAGACTTGGATGTGTTTATTTACAGGATTGATAATCCCTCTCATTAAAGGGATTACTTCTTATTAAAATTATACGTTATCATTATTCCGGTTCGGAAATCATTATATATGTTCACATACGAAGTGCTTTGAGGGGATAATGTGGTAAAATTTAATAAAGGGAAGGCAATTAAAGGAACTATTGTAATATTTTTATTCAGATTAATAGATATGCCTGTAGTATAATATAAATACAGATTAAATTCATTTTCGTTTGTAAAGTTTAATGGTGGCTGATATCCTTCACCATCGCCTATAGCATTTGGATTATACTGATAATAAACTACAGCTTCTCCTGAAAGGCCTAATTCGTTATACCAGCCAATTGTCTTTGATATAGTGATATTTGAAAAAATATCAGGTGAAAATGTAATTGCATTTATTTTTTGTACCACCGTGGGAGGTCCATAAATAACTTCCTCGACAAATTCAGCCATGTATACATATTGGACTACTCCAATTCCCAATTTTAACCCCAACGAAACATGGTTGGTATGAAGAAATATAGTGTTATATGATAGACTAGACCACAGCCCGGCACTTCCAATTGGTTTCCCTCCATAAGGGCCTCCAGGTATCCACGAACCATTTGGATAAGTAACATTCATTCCACCTGTAAATGAAATGGAATGCTTACTTACGTTTTTAGCGGTATCCTGGCCCTGGCAATTTAATGCAGCAAAAAGGAAGATGAGAATAGAATAGTATTTCATACTAAGTGGGAATATTAATACAAATATAACGACATTTTTATGTTTTTATTATGTTTTTTGTTCTATTATTGGATGTTGCCCGAATCCGTATATTTGTTCACAATAAAATACGCCTATGCCCCAATATAACGGAATGCTCCGAAGCAAGCTGCCCAATGTTGGCACTACCATATTTACAGTAATGTCTGCCTTGGCAAATGAGTATAATGCTATAAACCTTTCGCAGGGATTTCCCAATTTCGAATGTTCGCCCGAATTAGTGAGCCTTATTAATGAATACATGAAAAAAGGCTACAACCAATATGCTCCCATGCAGGGCATAATGCCGCTGAGGGAAGCTATTGCCGAAAAAATGCAGGAATTATATGGTGCAAAATATGATCCTGAAAAAGAAATCAACATTACAGCCGGTGGCACCGAAGCCATTTATGCTGCCATTACAGCCGTGGTTAATGAAGGAGATGAGGTGATAGTTATTGAACCGGCTTACGATTGCTATGTCCCTGCTATTGAGCTTTCGGGAGGTATTCCGGTATATGTTCAGTTGAAAGCGCCCAATTACACGATAGACTGGAATGAGGTGAAGAAAAAAGTATCGCATCGCACGCGTTTGATTATGATTAATACCCCCCATAACCCTACCGGTTCGGTGATGACTGAAAAGGACATGGCGGAACTGGATAAAATTACCAAAGGAACAGATATACTTATATTAAGCGATGAAGTATATGAGCATATTATTTTCGATGGCTTGAAGCACCAGAGCGTATGCCGCTTCCCACGCCTTGCTGAAAGAAGCTTTATTGTATTTTCATTTGGGAAAACATACCATGCTACGGGTTGGAAAATGGGCTATGTGCTGGCACCTGAAAAACTGATGACTGAATTCAGGCGGGTGCACCAGTTTATTGTGTTTACTGTAAATACACCCTTTCAATACGCTTTGGCCGATTATATGAAAAATAAAAGCGAGTATCTCGAACTGGGGAAATTCTACCAGCAAAAACGCGACTATTTCATTAACCTGATTAAAGGCTCCAAATTCAAATTTGTCCCGGCATCAGGCTCTTATTTCCAATTGCTCGATTATAGTAAAATAACCCTGGCAAAAGATACCGATTATGCTATAAGGCTTACCAAGGAGGCGGGTGTAGCCAGTGTACCTACTTCGGTTTTCTATCATGACCAGATTGATAATAAATTCTTACGTTTTTGTTTTGCAAAAACAGATGAAACACTGGAAAAAGCAGCAGAAAAATTGTGTAAGGTAAAATGATAAAAGACTTGAAAATAACCCTGGTACAAACCTCACTTGTATGGGAGGATATAGATGCAAATCTTGCTTCATTTTCACAAAAGCTTGCCGCAGTAGAGTCTTCATCTACTGATTTAATAGTACTGCCGGAAATGTTTTCAACCGGGTTTACTATGAATGCAAGTGGTGTTGCCGAAACCATGGATGGTAAAGCCATAAAGTGGCTTGCCGAAATGGCTTCTCAAAAAAAATGTGTGATTACAGGCAGTTTGGTAATTAAAGATGAAGGCAACTACTATAATCGCCTTATATGGATGAGGCCAGATGGCACCTATGATATTTATGATAAGCGGCATACCTTCCGCATGGCGGAAGAAAATAAAACATACAGCAGCGGAAATAAAAAACGGATAGTTGAATTAAACGGCTGGAAAATTTGCCCGATGATATGTTACGATTTGCGTTTTCCGGTATGGAGCCGTAATGTAGCCAATAGCCAACAGCTAATAGCTAATAGCTTTTCTTATGATTGCCTAATTTATGTTGCCAATTGGCCAGAAAGAAGAAGTTATGCCTGGAGGCACTTGCTAATAGGCCGTGCAATAGAAAACCAGGCGTATGTGGTAGGAGTAAATCGTATTGGCCAGGATGGGAATGGCATAGATTATCCGGGTTATTCCGTTGCATTAAGCCCCAAAGGAGAGCCCTTAAGTAACATCAGCCCTAATACAGATAGTATGGAAACGGTAACACTTTCATATAAAGAACTGGAAGACTTTCGGAGAGAGTTTCCTGTCGCCCTGGATGCTGATAAATTCAACATAGAATAACCCAACCTGCTGGCGAACTTATAACTCTTAGTTAGTAGTTTATTTTAATAGCCTATATTTGTAAAAAATATCAGAATGAAGTTAAGTGAAATTATAGCGGTGCAAGGTATGAGTGGATTATACAAAACCGTTGCCCAAGCTAAAAATAGCGTAATTGTAGAATCGTTAATCGATAAAAAAAGAACACCGGTATATGCATCCCAACGGGTGAATAGCCTGGAAGCCATCAGCGTTTTTTGCCAGGATAAGGATATACCACTTGCTGATGTATTTAAAAAGATAGCCGAAAAGGAAAATAAAGGCCCTGCATTAGACCACAAGTCTTCGGAAGCCGATATGCTCAAATACTTTGGCGAAGTGCTGCCGGATTTTGATAAAGAAAGAGTTCATACATCTGATATTCGCAAAATGCTGATGTGGTATAATATTCTTCAAAAGAATAATATGCTCGACATTGAAGAAGAGGTTGCTACCGAAGGAGAAGATAAAGCAGCTTTACCGGTTGCCGAAAATGCTTCTGCAAAGCCAGTGAAGCATCAGCAAAAACAGTCAGCCCCTAAGCCACAAAAAGCCCGTACCGGACAAAAACAAACTGTACGGAAAACCGGGGTAGCCTAGTAATTAAGCGGACTAAATATGAAAAAATATATTGCTTGTCTTTTTATAATCCTATCGGGTTATAGCGGCAATAGCTATGCGCAATCTGCTGCATCACAAACTCCTGATTTGAAAATAGTCTTTATCAGGCATGGGGAAAAACCTGAAAAAGGAAGTAACCTAACTTGCAAGGGACTCAATCGTTCGGTCATGCTTCCTGCGTTGATCAAGAAAAAATTTGGTGTACCCGATTATGTATATGTACCTTCCTTAAAGTTGGGGGAAAAAACCACTCACGCAAGAATGTTTGAGACTGTTGCCCCCATGGCTGCTCAATATAATCTGGATATCGACAGTAAGTTTGACGAGGATGATTCTGCGGGCATTGCCACAGATATATTGAAAAGAAAAGGCACTGTGCTGGTTGTATGGGAGCATAAAGCCATCAATACCATCATTCATGCAATGGGAGTGCAATACAATACTGTTTGGAAAGGTGACGATTACGACACTATCATAATCATCACCTATGTAAATGGTAAGGCAACTGTAATAACAGATAAAGAAGGACTGAATCCTTCCGAAGATTGCCCGAATTAAAGTAAATCTTAATTAGCAGCTACCACATCCAGTATCATAAACGTACCTGGCTTCATAGTGGGTTTGGGTTTAGGCCCGTCTACTTTTACAGAATTAACAGGCATATACTCGGCCGCCGGTAAATAAATGTGGCCAGTTTTAGTATTTATGGCCATGGTTCTTGCACTTCTTTGTGTTTCAAAATTTTGCAATACGCTGTAATTGTTTCCACTTTCTTTTACAATAGTAAGCGTTCCGGTTCCATTTGAGCTATATACAAGCATTCTTTCAGCATCAAAACAGGCAGCATCAGGTCCGTCACCAATAGGAACGGTTGTTACAACAGAGCCTTTATCAGCATCTGATACAACCATCATTTGATTATCGCAAACAGAAAAAAGCCTGCGGCTCTTTTTATCCATTGCCAGGCCGGAAGGGCTTTCGCCCGGTGCAATAGACCATTGCCTTAAAACCTTCATGCTACTTGCATCAATCTCATCTATGGCGTTTTTATCTTCTATGTTTACATATAATTTGCCGTTTCCGTCGGCTACGCAAAACTCAGGCTTCCCTTCTAATGGAATAGTTCCAATAACCATATTTGTTTTTGCATCTATAACCGTAGCATTCTTACCTTTTCCATTCATGGTAAATACCCTATTGGTAACATCGTCATAGGTTATGGCATCCGGTTTTGCCCCGGTAACGGTTACTTTGGTGATAACGGCATTGGTATTCAAATCAAAAACAGTAACCGTAGTATCTTTTCCATCGCTTATAAAACCTTTGTTCAAATCGTCGGCCAATGCTATGCCATGCACTCCATAAGTATTGGGGATCACAGCCATTTGCTTATTAGTATTCAAATCAACCACCTGGACTATATTGCTGTGTGAAACATATAATCGGTTCAATTTTTCATCAACACTTACATAATCCCATCCTCCCGCGCTATCAATTTTTATGCGGTCAGCAATTTTATAGTGCGATTTTTCCTGGGCGTTTACGCATACTCCGATAGATGCAATACAGAATAGTGTTAAAAGGGTGGTTTTCATGGTATAAATTTTAAATTGCCCAAATATAGAATTTCTATGCTACGTAAATATTAACTTTGCGAAAACATAAATAGATGAGCACTGCCGAAACTACTACCATACCATCCATAGATTTTGCGACCAGCGAAACCCAGCAAATGATTGCTGATACCCTGCGCAAATTTGGGAAAGAACATATACAGCCCCATATTATGGAATGGGATGAGAGCCAAAAATTCCCGGTGGAAGTATTTAAGAAATTAGGAGAACTTGGCTTCATGGGCGTTCTTGTACCGGAAGAATATGGCGGTGCTGGTTTTGGTTATTTTGAATACGTTACAGCTATTGTAGAAATATCTAAAATAGATGGCTCTATCGGGCTTTCGTTTGCGGCGCATAATTCTCTTTGTACCGGCCATATTTTACAATTCGGTAACGAAGAACAAAAGAAAAAATACTTGCCTAAGCTTGCATCCGGCGAATGGATTGGAGCCTGGGGATTGACTGAAACAGGAACCGGATCTGATGCCGGAAACATGGCCACTACAGCTGTGAAAGATGGGGACTATTATATTATTAGCGGTGCCAAGAACTTTATTACGCATGGTATCTCGGGTGATGTTTCAGTAGTGATGACAAGGACAGGTGAAAAAGGCGATTCTCATGGAATGACTGCTTTTATCGTAGAAAAAGGTACTCCCGGTTTCACCAGCGGTAAAAAGGAAAACAAACTCGGTATGCGTGCATCGGAAACAGCCGAACAGATATTCAACAATTGCAGGGTGCATAAAAGCCAGGTAATAGGTGAGATAGGCGATGGGTTTGTGCAGGCGCTTAAAGTACTCGATGGTGGAAGAATATCTATCGCTTCACTAGCATTGGGTATTGCCAAAGGAGCCTTGGACGCATCTATTAAATATTCCAAAGAGCGTAAGCAATTTGGCAAAGCTATCAGCGAATTTCAAGGCATTTCTTTTAAACTGTCCGACATGGCAACTAAAATTGAAGCTGCCGAATTACTCATTTATCATGCTGCCGACCTTAAAAACAGGCATCAAAAAGTAACCCAAGAAAGCGCTTCGGCTAAATACTATGCCTCGGAAATAGCCACTGAAGTAGCTAATGATGCGGTTCAGATTTTCGGGGGATATGGCTATACCAAAGATTTCCCGGTTGAAAAATTTTACCGCGATGCCAAACTTTGTACCATTGGCGAAGGCACCTCCGAAATACAAAAACTGGTGATTGCCCGTGAAATACTGAGGTAAGTCGAAAACTAAAATACGAGTAGTATAAATTATGTAGATTTGCTTATCGATAACTTATAAACTATAACAACCTTTTAAACTTATAAAATTATGGCATTTACACTTCCCAAGCTACCATACGATTACAAGGCCCTTGAGCCTAATATTGATGCAATGACCATGGAAATTCACTACTCCAAGCATCACCAAGCCTATGTGAACAACTTAAACAATGCTGTTGCCGGCAAACCGGAAGAAAACATGAGCATTGAAGATATCTGCAAGAATATTTCCAAATACCCGATGGCGGTTAGAAATAACGGTGGCGGACATTTTAACCACAGTTTATTCTGGACTATTATGAAACCCAATGGTGGTGGAGAGCCTACCGGAAAATTAGCTGATGCCATTAATGCAGCCTTCGGTTCATTTGCTGATTTCAAAACCAAATTTGCTGAAGCAGGCGCTACCCGTTTTGGTTCAGGCTGGGCTTGGCTTTGCGTAAGCGGAGGAAAATTAGCCGTATGTTCTACACCTAACCAGGACAATCCGTTAATGGATATTTCCGAATGCAAAGGCACACCTATCTTGGGAATGGATGTATGGGAACATGCTTATTACCTGAAATATCAAAACCGCAGACCCGATTATATTGCCGCCTTTTGGAATGTGGTTAACTGGGATGAGGTTTCAACACGTTTTGAAGCCGCCAAGTAATCCATACTAAGGGATTACTTATTTTATTGCATTGCTATTCATGAGAAAACTCTGTATTCTTTTCTTATGTTTTATGGGATGTATTACTGCATCCGTAAAGGCCAATGGTATGGTTATTCCGGGGAATGTTGTAGGAAATATTGTAATTCTTGACAAGACTGAGGCGTTTGTTGTATTCCCTTCTGATTCGCTAAAAGCCCATGGAAAGGATACGATAACCTTTCACAGAAAGCATAGGGCAATCGCTGCTTTATTGGCTTTTCCTCTCTTGGGTGTTTTCGGGTTGCACCGAATATATATGCATACTGCCCCTGGGGTTCCAATTATATACATTGTTACAGCCGGGGGACTGTTTGGGGTCTTACCCTTTATTGATTTTGTTCTGATACTTCTTAATAAGGATATACACCTTACTTACACCAGCAATCCGCATCTTTTTATGTGGCAAAAACGGTAAAACCTTTTCAGATGGCAAGTGCATCGGTTGATATAGATAAGTATATTTCCCGTTTCCCAAAAGAAATAGGTGCAAAGCTGGAACAAATAAGGGCCATTGTTAAAAAAACAGCTCCTAAAGCAGAAGAAGTCATAAGCTACAAAATGCCTGCCTTTAAACTGAATGGAATGCTTGTTTGGTATACTGCCCATACCAACCACATTGGGCTTTATCCTAAAGCATCAGGAATAGCAGCCTTTTCAAAGGAATTATCTGCCTATAAAACTTCCAAAGGAGCTGTGCAATTTCCATTGGATAAACCCCTGCCACTTGGACTGATAACTAAAATGGTAAAATATAGGGTTCAGGAAAACCTTCAAAAAGATAGGATAAAAGGTTAATATACAGGTCTTTTGTAAAGATAATACTACTATTTCGTCCAATTTTATACCTTTGCGCCCTCAAAAACCAAAATATGACTAAATCGAATCATCAAACCACTGCAAATCCCCCTTCATCAGAAGCACATAAATCGTTAAGCATGTACGAAGCTGTTTTGGCCCGTTTCAACCAGGCTGCCGAAATATATAATCTTCCTACTGATATTGCCGACATACTTCGTGTGCCTCAAAAACAAGTGAAGGTGAATCTTCCTGTTATGATGGATAACGGGAAAGTACAAGTGTTTGAAGGATATAGAATCATTCACTCAACTTATTTAGGCCCATCAAAGGGTGGTATCCGTTATGGCTTGGATGTGAATGACGATGAAGTGAAAGCATTGGCTGCTTGGATGACCTATAAATGCGCCGTTGCAGGCTTGCCATTAGGCGGAGCGAAAGGTGGTATAACCTGCGATCCACGCTCTATGTCAGTTGGAGAATTGGAAAGACTTACCCGCCAGTATACATTGGCTATGGTAGATGTTTTTGGTCCTAACCTTGACATTCCTGCTCCTGATATGAATACCGGCAAACGTGAAATGGCTTGGATCGTTGACGAATATTCGAAATTGAAAAGAGAATCTACACCGGGAGTTGTAACAGGTAAGCCTGTAACACTAGGTGGTTCTAAAGGCCGTGAATCAGCTACCGGAAGAGGAGTTATGATTCATACCCTCGAAGCCATGAAGAAGATAGGCATCGACCGTAAAAAGTCTACTGCTGCTGTTCAGGGTTTCGGTAACGTAGGCAGTTTTGCTGCTAAAATGCTGCACTCTAAAAATATTACCGTAGTTGCTATATCTGACTATACAGGCGCTTATTACAACGAAAAAGGTATTGATCTCGACAGAGCGCTCCAACATCAAAAAGCACATAAGAATACATTGGAAGGCTTTACCGGTGGAGATAAAATATCTAACGAAGAATTATTAACACTTGAGGTAGATGTGTTGGTTCCGGCTGCATTGCAAAACCAAATTTCTGCTGAAATAGCCCATAAGATCAAGGCCAAGCTAATTGTGGAAGGTGCCAATGGCCCAACAGAAGTGGAAGCCGATGAAATTCTTCATGATAAGGGTATAATTGTAGTACCGGATATCCTGGCTAACTCAGGTGGTGTTACTGTATCTTATTTTGAATGGGTACAAAACAAACAAGGTTTCTACTGGCAGGAAGATGAAGTGAATAACCGCCACGATACCTATATGCAACAAGCATTTGAGCAAGTTTGGTATAACTCGAAACAATATAAAACCAACCTTCGTTTAGGAGCGTATATTACAGCCTTTAAAAAGCTGGAAAAAGCCCTCCGTTACAGAGGTAACTACTAAGCCTAAAAGCTTAATTTATTTTAAACGCTCATTCTTACAAAAGGATGAGCGTTTTTATTTATTACAATTTTTTTATGTCACACATGTCACACTTTTTCTCGTTTATTTATACCAAATATAAATTTATTTTCTTAGGTACAAGCTAAAAACCTGCCGGTTACGGGCATGTCGCAGTTCTGAGCAATAAAATTGGAAATTGGCTATAAATAGTGTGTGTGGCAAATGCCTGGCAAAAACAGTCAATGACTTTGGGGGAGGATGATAAGATTTTAGTATGTGGTAGAAATTCTACCATTTAATAAGTGAAATCCGCCATATAATAATTGTGACTTGACAAGGTTCATTTAAAATGCATATTTGTGTTGAATTCAGTACATTTAAGGTATGAGAAAGTATTATTTTTTCGTTTTGATTTTTTATTCCTTTGTCTCCCAGGGGCAAAATTGGATTTGGGCTGTGGGTGGTCAAGGTTCGCCTATATATAAATTTGGCGATACATATCCCATCGCAGTTGATAAATTGGGGAACGTATATTTCGTGTCGACAGACTCTTCTTATATGGCAAAATATGACTCCTCAGGTATATTCCGGCAAATGATTTATGGTCCGCCTTATATGGAATCGGTCAGCTGCGATAGCCACAATAATGTTTATATGTATGGTGATTATTTTGCTCCGTGTACCATTGACAACCAAAAATTCATAACTCAAATAGAAGACATGCTGCTTGTCAAATACGATGTATCAGGCAATCTTATTTGGGCAAAAAGCAGCAAGTCAACATTCAATAGCATGGTATGGGGCCTGGAAAATGGGGAAAACTGGCCTTCTAATCCGGTATGTACTGATAAATATGGCGATATCTATATTACAGGTGAAATAGGAGGCACGGTAAATTTTGGAGCATATACGGTAACTTGTAATAAAATAGTAGGAGGAGGCAATGTCTTTCTTGCAAAGTATGATTCAGCAGGTAATGTATTATGGGCTACTTCAGCCAAAGATTCAGCCCCATTAAATAACACGTATGGTTTGTCCTTAGCGGCCGATAACAATAAAAATGTATACTTAGCATGTGGAATTTTTGTTGCTGGCGGTGGCACGGCTAAATTCGGTCCCTACTTAGTTACCGGATATGGTTGCCTGGTAAAGTACGATTCAATAGGTACTGTCATGTGGGCTAAAGGGTTCACTCCTGCTGTGGCCTGCGTTACAACTGACAAATGGGGAAATGTTTATATTACAGGGCAGCTAATTGGCAGTGCTACCTTCGGTCCATTTACGCTTAATTCCATACAAAGTGGTTTTTATTTGGTGAAGTATAGCCCTATCGGGCAAGTTCTTTGGGCAACCTGTGGCAGACCAGCTACAGTAAGAGAATACACCGGAAGTTATTCTGTTGTATCGGACCATTTTGGTAATGTGTACGTAAGTGTCGGAGGGGCCTCAAGTCAAAATTTAAATCCTGGTAATGATACCCTATTGATAGGTAATGATACATTGGTTCAATATGGCTATGATCCCTCGTATATACTAAAGTATGATTCGTCGGGGAATTTTATATGTTTTACAAGCCTTTCCAGCGGAGGTGATGATTATTCAAGTATAGCGGCTGATTCTTCAGGTGATATTTATGTGGGAGGCGATTTTATTGGAACTCCTTTCCAGGTGGGGACAGCCAACTTATCAGAAGAACCTGGAGCAGTTGAAACAGGTTTTATTGCCAAATGGCACCCTTGCGATTCATTTGGGCAAGCTGTTATATTACCAACCCCACCTACCCCACCTGCATCGAATGAACTATGTAATACTATATTCGTTCCGGATGTTTTTACTCCTGGTGGAGCTTACAATAATATATTTTACGTAAGGTCGGATTGCATAAGCTCGATGGATTTTGAAGTGTTTGACCGTTGGGGAAATAAAGTTTTTGAGTCGCAAAATATTAATAAAGGCTGGGATGGAACATACAATGGAACACCTATGAACATGGGCACATACATATGGGTTTTAAATGCCACTTTGCAGGATGGCTCAAATGTAAAAAGAAAGGGAAGTGTAACTTTAGTAAGATAGGAACAATCAACAAAATGGAATTTATCAATATAGGGTGCTAAACAAAAATTAATAGGAGAGGGGAAAATTATCATTCAGAAATAGATTGGCACTCTTAGCTCTTACTTCTTATCTTTAATGCAACAACCCATTCACCCTTTGTACCAGCTCTAACAGAACAAGGACAAAGGGAGTAGATAGAAACACCCCGTCGAAACGGTCTAAAATACCGCCATGTCCGGGTAAGATACTGCCTGAATCTTTTGCATTAATACTTCTTTTAAAAGCTGATTCCACTAAGTCGCCCATAGTGCCGGCGCAGCTAACAGTGGCAGCCATAACCATCCACAAGATAGGGTGAAGTTCCGTATAAAACATAGAGATTACATACCCAATAATAATGCTTAGCACTAAGCCTCCGAAAAAGCCTTCCCAAGTTTTTTTGGGTGAAATGCGTTCCCAAAGTTTGTGTTTCCCTATAGACATGCCCACCAGGTAAGCACCAGTATCGTTCGTCCATAAAAGAAAGAAGAATCCTAGTAATAAATGGGGGTTGTATACCCCATTATCTGTACTGTAACCTTTTAAAAAGCTTACCCACAAAGCAAATGGCATTACAATATAAATAATACCCGTAATGGTGTATGCAATATTTTGAAATGGTGTCTGTTTGTTCCTGTATAACTCGGAAAAGAAAATACAGGCTGCCAACACAAATGAAAGGTACACTGCAGCTTGAGCACCAATGAGAACCGAAAGAATAACGAGTAAAAAGATGGTTCCGCCGCATATCAATCCTAATCTGCGGTTGGGTAAATATCCTGCATTAATAAGTAGTTTGTAAAACTCATCCAACCCCAGCATGGAAATAGCAAAGAATAGAACCATCAGGGAATATTGGTTCCATGCAATGCCGCCAATCATAACAACCAAAAAGATGGCTCCTGTTAAGGTTCTTTTCAGGAAGTTACTCATGAGAGGATTTAAGAATGATCGTCTATTAAAAACAAGAATACTTCTTTAGGTCCATGGGCTCCATTCACCAATGTTTTTTCAATATCTGCTGTTTGGCTGGGCCCTGTAATGGTGGTTACCTGTGAAGGGAACCCCGGTTCGTATTTCTTTTTTAGTAATCGGAAAGCATCTTTCAGATTGTATACCAGTTGCGAGGTATAGGCTACCGTAATATGTATGTTGGAATATACAGGCAATCTTCTGCCCGATTTTTGGCGGGAGCTTACAATAATGCTACCCGTTCTTGCAACTAAAAATTCGCAATAGGTGATGCCCACATTGCAATCTAAAAAATCTTTTTCGCCTGAGAGAAATTGAATGCCACCTTTTTCGAGCATGGCAATAATTTCAGGTTCGCTGCAAAAAACATTTTCCCATTTGTTTTCTGCAATCAGCGAGGATAATATCTTCGGGAAATCATCTTTGGTTTCGCAGAAAATGAAATTACCTTTTAAGGAGCTGAATACTTTCGCAAATAATAGTTCGAGTGATTCTTCTTCGGGTGTAGTATATATTTCAGCATCCGAATCAGCATAAGAATAATCAACCTCCGATGGGTGGATGAGCGCCTTACGCACTGACTTAAGAACCTGTTCCCGCGACGTGTTATCTTTCATTAAAATAGAGTAGTGCTGGGTGTTTCAGTATTGTTTTTCTCCTGTGCAGGTGCTGTATTTTGCTCTTCTTCTTTTTCTTTGGCTTTATCTATATCGCGTTGTGCCTCTTCCTGCCTCAATTCTTCTTCCGATATTTCCTGGTCTTCCGAAGCTATAATTTCCGGAGCTTTTTCTTTATCAATTCCATTGCCTGATATTCCATTAGTGGAAGGAGGTTGTGAAATATCAGGGGAATCGCCGGCATATATTTTTTTATGCTGAGAAACAGGATGAGATTCTTCTTTTTCAAATGGACGCTTGCCAATGATTCTTTCCAAATCTTCTTTGAAGATCACTTCATTATCGAGCAACTGCTGGGCTACTTCTACAAGCTGGGCCTTGTTTGCAGTTATCAACTCTTTGGTTTTTACATAGGCCTCCTCAATCATGGCATGAACTTCTTTATCGATAGATTCTGCCGTTTTTTCCGAGTAAGGTTTGTTGAAATTGTATTCATTGCCTCCGCTGGAGTCGTAGAAACTTATATTACCAATGTTTTTATTCAAGCCATAATACATTACCATGGCATAAGCCTGTTTGGTTATTTTTTCCAAATCGCTCAATGCCCCGGTAGATATTTTACCGAATATCACTTCTTCGGCTGCTCTGCCGCCTAAGGCTGCGCACATTTCATCCATCATTTGTTCGGTGGTGGTTATTTGTCTTTCATCGGGCAAATACCAGGCAGCGCCCAACGATTTACCGCGTGGAATAATAGTTACTTTCACCAATGGATGTGCAAATTCGAGCAACCAGCTTACTACAGCATGGCCTGCTTCATGGAATGCTATTACTTTCTTTTCGCTAGGCGATATTAAACGGTTCTTCTTTTCCAGGCCGCCTACCACACGGTCAACGGCATCCAGAAAATCTTGTTTATCAATTGCTTTTTTATCGCTGCGGGCAGCTATCAACGCTGCTTCGTTACATACGTTGGCAATATCGGCTCCCGAAAATCCGGGAGTTTGTTTGGCCAGGAAATCAATATCAATGCTGGTGTCTGTTTTCAACGGTTTCAGATGGACCTTAAAGATTTCTTTCCGTTCAATCAAGTCGGGCATATCTACATATATCTGCCTGTCAAAACGCCCTGGTCTTAATAAAGCGCGGTCCAATATATCGGCACGGTTGGTAGCTGCTAATATGATGATGCCGCTGGTGTTGGTGAATCCATCCATTTCCGTAAGCAACTGGTTCAGGGTGTTTTCGCGTTCGTCGTTGGAGCCTTGTGCTACATTGCGTCCTCTGGCACGACCAATGGCGTCAATTTCATCGATGAATATGATGCAAGGGGCTTTTTCTTTAGCCTGGCGGAACAAATCGCGTACACGAGATGCACCTACCCCTACAAACATTTCTACAAAATCAGAACCTGAAAGGGAGAAGAATGGAACTTTTGCTTCACCGGCAACAGCCTTTGCAAGCAAGGTTTTACCGGTTCCCGGAGGGCCTACTAATAAAGCTCCTTTCGGAATTTTAGCTCCAAGGGCAACATACTTTTGCGGAGTTTTTAAAAAGTCTACTATCTCTTTTATTTCCACCTTTGCTTCTTCCAGTCCGGCAACGTCGTTAAAGGTGATATTCACGTTGGTATCCTTATCGAACAAGGTAGCTTTTGACTTGCCAATGCTAAATATCTGGTTGCCTCCGCCTCCGCCTACCCGGCGCATAAGGAACATGAAAACAATCACCATTAATCCCACAGGCAGCACCCAGGAAAGTATACTTCCCCAATCTGTTTGAGTACCTTTTTCTGCCTGCACTTTTTCATCGTTCGGAAAGTCTTTTTCCGCATCATTGAGCATCGTCACAAAAACGTCTGCACTAATTATTTTAATAACGTATTGCGGCCCTTTGCTATTGGCAACATCCTTAAACTGCGGTAGTTTAAGGGCGTTAGGAGTAAGATAAATATCAGCCTCGTCGTTTGTCAACAGAATTTTTGAAGCGTAATGGGGGTTTAGCACATTGTCTACAAACCAGGGAAAGGTTTCTTCTTGTGCAGAAATGTTGGTGTTTCCTATTACTTCAATTATAATAAAGCCGGCCAGGATAATACCATACACCCAATAAAAATTGAACTTGGGCTTGAATGGCTTATTAGGAAGAGGCTTTTTAAGCTTCTTCAAGGGGTTATTGTTATTATCAGCAGGTTGCTGTGGTTTTTGTTCGGTGTCGCTCATTGGGTTACATTCTTTTGTATTCGGGTTCGGGGACAACTTCTTCTAGTTCTGCGTCGCCCCATAGTTCTTCCAGGTTATAAAAACTTCTCACCTGGGGTTGGAAAATATGCACTACCACGTCAATATAATCCTGTAAAATCCATTCTGCATTTTCATATCCTTCACGGTGGTAGGCATGCTGTCCGGTTAATTTATATACTCCTTCTTCTATGGCTTTTGCAATGGCATGTACTTGTACAGAAGAAGTTCCATCACAAATAATAAAAAAATCACAAAGGCTATTTGGCAATTTCTCCATATTCAGGCAGACAATATTTTTACCATTTTTATCTGCTATGCTACTTACAATAGCATCTTTTAATTGGGCAGGAGATATGTTTTTTTCTTTTTTAGGCATTCTTTTTTTACCGTTCTTTTTCTGATTCTTGTCAGACTTTTTTTATAATACGGCCTTTAAGCTGCAAAGTTATTAATTTTATCCTTCAAAATGAGGCCAGACACTTTATTCATTGGGCATCCTGTTAAAACATTAGAAAGGGTTAACTCCACTAATAGTTATGCTCTCGACTTTATTAAACAATCGGCTCCGACCGAGGGATACATAGTGTGGGGCAAGGAGCAATTTGCCGGGCGTGGTCAGCGTGGAGCCGCCTGGCAAAGCGAACCGGGCTCTAACCTTACGTTCTCTATCATTCTGCGCCCACAGTTTCTCCCAATAGCGGAGCAGTTCCGGCTTACCAAAGCTATTGCCTTGGGTATCGCTTCTTTTGTATCGCATTGTATGGAAAATGGTGCTCATGTTAAAATCAAATGGCCAAATGACATTTATGTTAAAAATTGTAAAATCGCAGGTATCCTCATCGAAAACGTGCTCGAACAATCCATACTGAAGTATTCGGTAGTTGGTATCGGGCTGAACGTTAACCAGGTGGTTTTCGATCCTTCACTGCCCAATCCCACGTCCCTGAAACTGCTTACAGGCAAGGATTTTAATCCCGAAGATTGTTTGATGCAACTTTGTTCTTTCATAGAGAAACAGTATCTTGATTTACGTGCGATGGATTACTCGCAAATAGACGCTGCATACTATAATTTACTTTACAGGCGTGGTGTTTGGGGCGATTTTCAATTGCGCGGAGAAAATATAACGGCGGAAATTGAAGGCGTAAACCCTTCGGGACACTTGATTTTAAAGAAGAAAAGCGCAATTAACAATTCTTATGAAATAATAGAAGTGACGGACATTAAGCAATTGATATTTTTGTGAGAAATTATTGCGAAATTCGCACCCTTTATTAAAAGTGTATTATATTGCACGCTAATTACAGGCCAGATGACATTTAGTTATAGTACAACCCACCAGGGAGGAATCACCATTTTTAAACTGGAAGGCGAAATAATTGAAAAAGGTCAGACGACGGGGCTTATGGAACAGATTGACACGCTATTATCTTCCGGCAAAAAAAACATTGTGCTTGACCTGGGCGGGTTGCGTTACATGAACAGCAGCGGACTGAATGTGTTGGTGAACATACTCACCAAAGCACGCAATGCAGGAGGCGATGTATCGGTTTGCCATCTTTCTGAAAAGATTAAAAGCCTGCTGGTAGTTACCCGTCTCGATACTATATTCCATATTGTGCCCACGGTAGAAGAAGCTGTGCAAAGGCTTAAATCGTAATTAAAAAATTTCCATTTAATTTAAGTAATATTTTTTTCAATATGAAAGTTGACATTTTATTAGGTTTGCAATGGGGCGATGAAGGCAAAGGCAAAGTAGTAGACGTGCTTGCCCCAAAATATGACATCGTTGCCCGTTTCCAGGGCGGTCCAAACGCAGGGCACACGCTGGAAATAGGCACCGTGAAATATGTGTTACATACCATCCCCTCGGGTATTTTTAATAAGAATATATTAAACGTAATAGGCAATGGCGTAGTTATCGACCCCATCAGCTTTATGGAAGAGGTGAGGGGCATTGAAGCGCTCGGAATTGATATTTGCCAGCATCTGATTATATCTACCCGTGCCCATTTAATATTACCTACTCACCGTTTGCTCGATGCCTCATCCGAAGCTCAGAAAGGACATGAAAAGATAGGCTCCACATTGAAAGGAATTGGTCCGGCATATATGGATAAAACAGGACGTAATGGCCTGCGTATAGGTGACATATTGGAACCAGATTTTGATAAACGTTACCAGTTTTTGCTTGAGAAGCATAAGCATATCCTGGCTACCACTGCTGCAGGTTTCCAGTATGATGTAGAAAAATTGGCGGCCGACGAAAAGAAGTGGATGGAGTGCATCAATTTTATTCGTACGATGAAATGCATGGATACGGAATACCTTTTGAACGATGCATTAAAGAGCGGTAAAAAAATATTAGCTGAAGGTGCACAAGGTTCACTGCTCGATATCGATTTTGGCTCCTATCCTTTTGTAACTTCTTCATCAACTACCTGTGCCGGGGCGTGTATTGGGTTAGGTCTGGCACCTGCTGCCATTGGCAATGTAGTGGGAGTTTTCAAAGCTTATTGCACCCGTGTGGGTTCAGGGCCATTCCCAACAGAACAGTTGAATGAAATTGGCGACAAGATATGCACCATTGGCAAGGAATTTGGCTCCACCACCGGGAGGAGAAGAAGATGCGGATGGCTGGACATTCCTACCTTGAAGCGTGCTATTATACTCAACGGGGTTACCTGCCTGAATATGATGAAAACCGATGTACTCAACTCTTTCGACGAAATAGAAGTATGTACACATTACATGATCGGAGACAAGAAAACCGACCAGGTTCCTTATGATTTAGGAACGCCCAGTTTGAAAGCTGTTTACCAGAAATTTAAAGGTTGGGGAGAGATAACAGACATTAGCAGCTACGATAAGCTTCCTGAAGAACTCAAAGAATATATTCGGTTTATTGAAGATGCAGTAGGTGTTCCTATAAAAATGATTTCTGTAGGACCCGAACGAAACCAGACACTCACCAGGTAAGCAGCGCCATGAAGGCTGAAAAAAAAATTACTCTTTTTGCTATAGGAATCTTCCTGTTCGTTTTCCTGCCTGTGTATTGCAGTGCCCAGTCTGCTGCCAAGCCGGGCAGTCGTGTTATTCACGTAGTTCATGCCAACAGCCTTGAATTTGATAAACGCCTGGGTGATGGCGCACAAAGGCTTATCGGGAATGTGGTGCTTGCGGATGACAGCACTACCTTGTATTCCGACAGCGCGTATTCTTTTCCCGACAATTCATTCCGGGCATTCGGCCATGTGCATATGTCGCGCAAAGATTCGGTAGACCTGTATGGAGATTCACTCCACTATAACGGCATTACCCGCATTACGCAAGTATATGGTAAAACCATAAAGTGTGTGCGTAAAGGAATGACATTAACTACCAAACATTTATTGTACGATATCAGCGGACATTCGGTAAACTATTGGGACGGAGGAACCATTGTAGATAGCAACAACACCCTTACCAGCATGATTGGCATTTATAATAGCGCCGAAAGAATGTGCTATTTTAAAGAGCGGGTGGTACTTACCAATCCAAAATATGTTATTCATTGCGATACTATGTTGTATGCTCCCGATTCGAAGGTGGCCTTTTTCAGGGGACCCACCCGTATCACCAGCAAGAGCAATTTTATGTATTGCGAAAAAGGATATTACAACACGTCAAGAAATTACTGCCAGTTTTGGCAGAATCCGTACATGCTTAATAAGAAAGGCGATAGCCTGAGCGGTGACCAGATTTATTACGACCGCAACCGCGATTATGGCCAGGTGCTGGATAATGTATCGCTGGTAGATACGGCTGATAATATTATTCTAAAAGGAGATTATGCTGAATACAATGGTGGTGACGAAACCATACTGGCGACCTGCAAAGCCTTGTTATTACAGGTATATAACAAAGATACGCTGCACCTGCACGGCGATACATTGTTTGGCAAAAACATTTCGATGACCGATACCAATAAAAATGGAAAGCCTAAGCTGATGCTTGCCTATCACCATGTAAAATTTTTCAAAAAGGATTTATCAGGCAAATGCGATTCGCTTACTTACGATGAGAAAGATTCTATTATGCGCATGTTTTATGCACCCATATTGTGGTCGGATGAAAATCAGCTTACGGCAGATTCTATGCGGCTTCATTTCAGAAACAAAAAGATGGATATACTGGATATGCGCGGGCACTCTTTTATCGTATCCAGGGATACGCTTGCATCTAAATTATTGAAAGACGATTCGGCTGCATCGGCTCAAAGCATGAAAGACACGCTTGTCTCGGACAGCCTTCACCCGGCACACGATTCACTCAGTACCGACAGTTCTCATTTACACCACGATTCTGTAACTGTAATTAACCGGATTGTACACGGCGGCGATACGCTGCAATTCAACCAGGTGAAGGGTAAGAATATGAAGGGATATTTCAAAGATAATAAGATGTATAAAGTGAAGGTAATGGGCAATGCGCAAACCATTTATTATGTATATACCGATAATAATGCCACTCTGCTCGGAGCCAACCGCGCCGATTGCAGCAACATGGTTTTATATATAACCAATAGCAAAATAAACAGCATTACATTCCTGCAAAAGCCCGATGCTACTTTGTATCCGACAAAGCAGGTGAAACAATCAGATTTCTTACTTGGAGGATTTCACTGGTATGAATATATGAAACCGAGGAGCGTACCAGATATTTTTAAGGGAAGCGAATAATTACTTCCGGCTCATTACAATCATAAATAGCACCGTAAAAACTATTATGATTCCCAGAAATATTTTCCAGGTGCCTTTAAAATAGCCGGCATCGCGTTTATAATCTTGTTTGTAAAGAAATACCATAACCATACCAAATAGAGCCATGGCTATAAGGAAAAAAAGAGATTGTCCTTTTGTAATCATTTCACCGTCGAGGAGTATCATAAGCTGATTCAATGGTTCAAAGGTAGGGCTAATTCAGTATCTTCGTACAAACTATTGGTATGAAAATACGGAAATATGTACCCCAGTACCCTGTTATTGCAGATAAAGACCTGACCCTCGCGCGGTTTTGGCCCCGGGCTATAGCAATTATTATTGATCTCCTTATTATAGGCACTTTAGTGGACGAAGCCGCTAAGATTCTGAATCATTTGCACGAGATACCCGGAAATGTGAATTTTCATAACTTTCATGTGGAAGTTACCGGCGAAAAACTAATGGAATCTGAAAAGACGTTTCTGGAAATATTTTTCGGTGGTATTCCCATTTTGTATTTTGCATTATGTATGTACTTTACCAATGGTAAAACGATTGGCAAATGGATTGCTCGTGTAAGAGTGGTATCTATTTATCATCATCGTATCAGTTTTTGGCATTGTGTAGAACGGGCATTGGGATATGGAGCATCTGGCTTAGAAGGGGGCTTAGGTTTTTTACAGATTTTCTGGAATCCAAATCGTATGTGCTTGCACGACAGGATAGCTGAAACAATTGTTATACGGGACAAAAAGAAAAAATAGCCCTACTGTAACTTTCTTGCATACCTCCCCGTCTTATACCAAAATGCCTGAGTTTTCGATATAAAACGACATGACCGTAGACGAGTTTAACCATTGCGTGGATATGTATGCTGATAATCTTTATCGCTTTATTTTGAAAAGTGTTAAGGATACCGACAAAGCGAAAGACATTGTGCAGGATACCTATGAAAAGTTGTGGCTGAAAGTGAGTGATGTGACAAGTACCAACGCCAAGAGTTATATGTTTACTACGGCCTATCGTACTATGATTGACCAATTTCGCAGGGATGGAAAACAGGAACGGATGGAAGATTCGCATTTATACCTGCATAGTCATAACAAGTCGTACAGCGATTTAAAAGAAATATTGAATGATGCGGTTAGCAAATTGCCTGAGATACAACGCTCAGTTATTATGTTGCGTGACTATGAAGGGTATGATTACGATGCGATAGGAGAAATAACCGGATTAAACGAATCGCAGGTGAAGGTGTATATATTCCGGGCAAGAAAATTTTTAAAGAACTATATAGGCTCTATTGAAGCTGTTATATAAAAGAAGACATGGACATCAATTTGCATAATTACGAAGCGTATTTCCTGGATTATCATGAAGGTAATCTGTCGCTCGATTTAATAAAGGAATTGATGGAGTTCTTATCCCGCCATCCTGAATTAAGAGAAGAATTTGAAAGCTTTGAACCCGTTACGTTGCAGGATGTAGAAGAAGTTACCTATGAAGGAAAAGATGCGCTGAAAAAACAAAGCGCCGGGGTTAACCCGGCAAACTTTGATGAGCTTGCCGTAGAATATGTAGAGGGAATATTATCTGTAGATAAACAAGAAACTTTAAAAGTATTCATCGCCCAAAATCCTCATTATAAAAAAGAATTAGAGCTTTATACAAAGACAAAATTAGTGCCTGGTAATGCTATCGTTTTCGAGGATAAGGCATCTCTAAAGAAAGGGACAAAGAAACCTGTAACTTGGTATTATTGGTCGGCTGCTGCATCGGTGGCAATAATAGTGGGGGCCTATTTTGTATTTAATAGGAGCGAGGT